>Ga0105050_10000135_pt1 | contig 95572 bp, 91 predicted proteins | sample FRY01_FD_78088 | JGI IMG/M metagenome (GOLD analysis project Ga0105050, IMG submission 78088) | Freshwater microbial communities from Lake Fryxell liftoff mats and glacier meltwater in Antarctica - FRY-01 | ecosystem: Environmental > Aquatic > Freshwater > Ice > Glacier meltwater ... | reverse complement strand
ACGCCGACCCGATGCCTTCTTCTTCATCAGTAACTCCTTGTCGCCAGACCAGTCTCGGTCTAGCATTATTGTGCCCGGAGTTTCCACTTATAGCGCTGTCCAGATTTGCGGGGCCACTTCTGTGTTCACCGGATTGGCATGGGTTGTTGCGGTTGTGGCAAATCATTTATCAATTTGTTGATGAGCGGTATGCGCATGACATCAAAGTGCCCACTGGGGAAATGTTAAATAATCATTTAAAAACAACAGCTTAAAACAACAAATTTGGCGTAGCTAAAAGCCTATTCGCGTCAATTACTTAGCGGGGTTTTGCCCCTGACGGCAATGCCGGTATGCGCTGGCTATTGACAGCGACGATAGCGTTTTGTAGCGAACGGTAATTCCTCGGGCGCAAGAGATATCAACATGCGGGACAGGGCGGGTGTCAAGGCCTTTGTACGGTGCCAGGGGCTTGATTTTCCGCAGGGGTTAGGTGCGCGGCAGGCGGGTGCCGGGCTGCGGCGCCGGTTCTAGTAGCCGAACAGGTTGCGATGGGCGTGCTGGAGGTGGGCGAGGATGGCCGCGCGTGCCTGATCGGCGTCGCGGGCCTTCAGTGCCTGGAAGATGGCGCGGTGCTCTGCCTGGTATTTGAGGCGCCGTTCCGGCGTGACCACGCGGTCCTTCAACTTGCCCCACTCGGTCTGGTGGCGCACGGCGGTGGCCATGTCGAAGACGCGGGTCATGAAGCGGTTGTGCGTGGCGGCCGCCATGGCTTGGTGCAGGGCAGCGTCCCAGACCTCGAAATCGTCCAGCGTGGCGCCGCGTTCGGCACGGTCGAGACAGGTTTCCATGCGTTCGAAGTCGGCCGGCGTGGCGTTGGTCACGATCAGTTCGGCCATCGCCGGCTCCAGGCGCATGCGCGCTTCCATCAGTTCGGCGGGACTGGTGTGGGTGACGCTGTCAGCGGGAAATCCGCCGGCATCGGCGAGGAAGGTGCCGCGGCCGACATGGCGGGTGATCGCACCTTCGGCCTCAAGTTGTGCCAGCGTCTTGCGCACCGTATTGCGCGGCAGTGCGAAGCGGTTGGCGAGTTCGCGTTCGGTAGGCAGCTTGCCGCCGGGCCCGATGGCGCCCTGCGCCACGGCTTCCAGCAGGAATGAGCGGATATCCTGCGCGCCGTCGCGTTTGCCGCTGCGGCGGTGTGCACTGTGTTCGAAACGGCGGATGGTGGCCATGGCTTATGCGGTAGCGGCGAGTAATCAGTGAGGATTGTGCATGTCTGCACCAATTTGATAAATTGGTTGGATTATATGCCTGCTTTCTCAACCAGCAGTGTATAGAGTTAACTGAATTTTAGGGGTTTTACCTCTTGTGCGGTGCGGTAAGGTAATGATCGTCAGGGAAAATCATGATCAACCAATTTGGCTGAATCGTTGACTATTGGTTGAGCCAAGGCTAGCATCGCCGCTGGTTTTGTATGTTTATATAGCGTGCACGCAGACGCGCAGTCGGCGCCGTAGTTAGCGCTGCAGTTAGCACTACAGTCGGCGAAGTAGTCAGCGAGACTTCATATAACAGTGAGACTTCATATAACAGTCATTGCGAGGAGCTATGTCCGCAGCGGGTGATTCAGCGCCAGTCAGACTGGCGGTCATTTCCGAAGGCGTCAATGCGTGGCCACTGTATGTTGCGCAAGGCCGCAAGCTGTTCGAACAGGAGGGCGTTGCCGTCAAGGTCACGCTGACCGGTTCGTCCACCCACCAGCTGGAGCAGTTGCGTAGTGGTGGTTACGACATTGGTTTCCAGCAATCCGATCACGTGGTACGCGCTGTCGAAACTGGCAGCGACCTGTGCATCGTCATGGCGCAGGGTCATGCGCCGGAACTGTCGCTGGTGGTTGCGCCCGGCATCAAGGATTTTTCGGGATTGCGCGGACGCGATATCGCGGTGGACGGCACCAACAGCGGATACGCATTGGTGTTGCGTAAATTGCTGGCCGAACACGGCTTGCAGAAAAATGATTACCGCTTCGTTGAATTCGGTGGTTCGCAGGAACGCTTCGATGCGTTGAAAAACGGCAAAGCCGTGGCGAGCTGGCTCAATCCGCCGTTTGACCGTAATCTGCTGGCATCGGGTTTCGGTTCGCTGGGTTCAAGCACGCAATTTTTCCCGACCTATCCCGGCTCGATAGCAGCGGCGCGGCGGGCGTGGGCTGCTGAACACGCCGGTCGCCTGGTGGCGTTCATCCGCGCCTTCCGCGGTGCCTGCCACTGGCTGAAGGATCCCGCGAACAAGGCGGCAGCGACCGCGCTGTTGCCCGAGCGCCTGAAGGTGTCGCCGGAACTCGCCAGCCGTGCCTTTGGTGCGTTCGTCAAAAAACCATTGCCGACGATTGATGAGGCCGGTTTGCAGCAGGTCATCGACGTGTACTGGGAGGCTGAAGGATTGCCGGCGCCCAAGGGTGCGCCGTCGAAATACATGGATTTGTCACATCAGCAGCGCGCAGGACTTTGAGTATGGGATTGAGTCGGAATAACGAGTGCTAAATTCGGCCTTATCGGAGGGGACCATGCGTAATCTGTCAGTGTTGTTGCAGGGCATAGTATTGGCGGCGGCGGTGATCGCGATGCCGGCGCTGGCGGCCGAATCGGCTGATCAGTTTCCGTCCAAACCGATCCGCATCATGGGGCAGGGCGCGGGCAGCACCGCGGATTACCTGTCGCGTTATATCGGGCATCGCCTGACCGAACGCTGGAACCAGCCGGTGGTAATCGACAACCGCGCCGGTGCCGGCGGCACTTTGTCCGCAGATGTGGTGGCCAAAGCCGCGCCCGACGGTTATTCACTGGTGATGGGGCACGCCGGGCCGATGGTCAGCGCGGTGTCGCTGTATAAAAACCTGCCCTACGATCCGCTGAAGGATTTTGCGCCGATTACCAAAACCGCTTCGCTGGTGACAGTGCTGGTGGTGCATCCGTCCGTGCCGGCGAATACCGCGCTGGAACTGGTTGCTTTGGCCAAACAGCGCAATCTGGCTTATGCGTCCGCCGGCAACGGCACCATCAGCCACCTGACCGGCGAGTTGTTCAAGCAGGTGGCCAAGGTCAACGTGCAGCATGTGCCATACAAGAGCGCCGGCTTTGCGCTGACCTCGGTGCTGTCCGGAGAAACCCAGGTGTCGTTCCTGTCGCCGATTACCGCATATGCGCAGCTGAAATCCGGAAAAGTGCGCGCGCTGGCGGTGTCGAGCAAGGAGCGTTTTATTGCTGTGCCCGATATTCCGAGTGCAACCGAGGCCGGCATACCGGGGATGGAGGCTGAACTGTGGTTCGGTTTGTTCACAACGGCGAAAACGCCCAAGGCCATCGTCGCTAAACTGCATCGCGAAATCACCGGCATCCTGAGTGCGGCGGAAGTCAAAGAGGCACTGCTCAAACGCGGCGCGATCGCCACACCTTCAACGCCGGAAGAGCTGACGCAATGGGTTAAAAGTGAACTAGCCAAGTGGACGCCGATCATCAAAGCGTCGAGCATCAGGGCGGACTAATATAAGTTGTTGATTTAATTGGAGAATTTGTAATGGCGCGTAAAGCCAAACCAGTAGAGCCGCAGAAGATCAAGACTGCGGGCATCAATCCAAGAAAGGCGCTGTCTTCCGCGCCGGATGTGCTGTTTGATCCGGCGAATCCGGGACATCGCTGGGAGCGTCCGCTGCAGGCGCCCGGTCGCATGCAGGTGGATTTTGAAGAGCGCGTTAATTTCCAGCGCCTGCATGAATACCGGCTGGCGCGCACGCGCAATGCACTGGCCAAATCCAAACTCGGTGCGCTGCTGGTGTTCGATCAGATCAACATGCGCTACATTTCGAGCACGGTGATCGGTGAATGGGCGCGCGACAAGCTGACGCGCTGGTGTCTGCTGACCGGTAATGGCGAACCCTGGGTGTGGGACTTCGGTTCTGCCGTGCGCCATCACAAACTGTATGCGCCGTGGTTGCCGAAAAATCATTCCATTGCCGGCCTGTCGGGTTTGCGCGGCGCGGTGTCACCGAAAGTCGGTCTGTTCGAGCAGGCGGCAAAAGAGATTTATGACATCCTCAAGCAGGAGGGTGTGGCCGACATGCCCATCGGCATCGACGTGGTCGAGCCGCCGTTCCTGTTTGCGTTGCAGAAGCTGGGCCTGAATGTCATGGACGGCCAGCAGGTCATGCTCGATGCGCGCGAAATCAAGAGCCATGACGAAATCACGCTGCTCAACATGGCGGCGGCGATGGGCGATGGCGTGTACCAGGATATTTTTGAAGCGCTGAAACCGGGCATCCGTGAAAACGAAGTCGTGGCCCTGGCGACCAAGCGCTTCTATGAAATGGGGTCCGACTGCGTCGAGGCCGTCAACGCGATTGCCGGAGAGCGCTGCAGTCCGCACCCGCACAACTTCACTGATCGCATGATCCGTCCCGGTGACCAGGCGTATTTCGATCTGATCCATTCCTACATGGGTTACAAGACCTGTTACTACCGCACGTTCACGGTGGGCAGTGCGACGCCGGCGCAGCATGACGCCTACAAGCGCGCGCGGCGCTGGATGGATGATGCGATCGGCATGCTGAAGCCGGGCGTATCGACGGATGCCGTCGCAAAAATGTTTCCGAAATCCACCGAGATCGGTTTCGAAACCGAAATGGCGGCCTTCGGCCTGAACTTCTGTCATGGCCTCGGCCTCGGCCTGCACGAGCGACCGCTGATTTCACGACTGAACTCGTTCAAGGATCCGTACGAGCTGAAGGCCGGCATGGTGTTCGCGGTCGAGACCTTCTGTCCGGCCAAGGACGGTGTGTCGGCGGCGCGCATTGAAGAGGAAGTGGTGCTGACGCCGACCGGCGCGAAAGTTATCACGCTGTTCCCGGCACAGGAACTGCCGATTGCCAACAAGTATTAAAAGAGCATTCACCGCCAAGACGCCAAGAGCGCCAAGAAGAACAGAAAAAGAATATTTTTCAGTTTTTCTTGATTTGTCTTTCTTGGCGCTCTTGGCGCCTTGGCGGTAAAAAAGTTTTTTTGAATCAGGAGTTGATTTGAATACCAAAGTGAAAAGCAAGAAAGCTGCCGCAGCGGAAGACGACATCGGCCGCGATATCCGGCTGGAGTTGTTCCGTATGCAACTGGAACTGCGGCTGTGCGAGAAACGCGCGTACGACCTGTTCCTGCAGAACCTGATCAAGGGCACCAGCCATCTGTCGCTGGGGCAGGAGGCGATCGCCGCCGCCTTCGGCGTGGCGATGCGGCCCGATGACTGGACCTTCTGCACTTACCGTGGACACGCACATACGCTGGCGCGCGGCGCCTCGATGAGTGGTGTGCTGGGTGAACTGATGGGGCGCGAATGCGGATTGCTCGGTGGCAAGGGTGGTTCCATGCACCTGACCGATGTCGCCAAGGGCGCGATGGGTTCGTACGCCATCATCGGTGCGCATCTGCCCGTCGCGGCGGGTGCGGCGTGGAGCGCGCAGTACCGTGGTACTGAACAGGTTTCCGTGTGTTTCTTCGGTGACGGCACCACCAACATCGGCGCCTTCCATGAGGCACTGAATTTCTCGGTGGTGTGGAAACTGCCGGTGATCTTTGTCTGCGAGAACAATCTCTACATGGAATACACGCCGATCAGCACGGTGACCGCAGTGGAACATCCGGCGGCGGATCGCGCCAGTGCCTATGGACTCGAAAAAATCGTCGTCGACGGCAACGATGTCGATGAAATGTACCGCACAGCTTCTAAATACATTGCTCGCGCGCGCAAGGGCGGCGGGCCGGCGCTGATTGAAGCCATGACTTACCGTCACTCAGGACACTCCCGCGCCGACCCGGCGAAGTACCGGCCGGAAGGTGAGTTGGAGAAATGGCTGGAGCGTGATCCGATCAAGATTTACCGCGAGCGTCTGCTGGGCCTGGGCATCGTCGAGGCCACGCTGACCGATATCGAGGAGCAAGTGATGCAGCAGGTCAATGACGCGACCGAAACCGCCAAGGCTTCGGCGCCGCCGTCGCTGGATGGTATTCATAAGAACGTATGGGCCGATGGGGGTGCAGCATGGCGGAACTGACCTACCGCGATGCGGTGGCCGCAGGCATTGCGCAGGAAATGGCGCGCGACGAGCGCGTGGTGTTCCTCGGTGAAGACGTGGCCCACGCCGGTGGCGTGTTCAAGGCGACCGTGGGCCTGCTCGACAAGTTCGGGCCGAAGCGCGTGCGGGACTGCCCGATTTCGGAGCAGGCCATCCTCGGTGCGGCCATGGGCGCGGCAATGACTGGCCTGCGACCGATCGCCGAAATCATGTTCTCGGATTTTCTGGCCGTGTGCTGGGATATCGTTGCCAACGAAATTGCCAAGTCCCGCTACATGACCAACGGTCAGGTGCAAGTGCCGCTGGTGATTCGTACCGCGAACGGTGCCGGTTCACGCTTTGGTGCGCAGCATTCGCAGTCGGTGGAGAACTGGGCCATGATGATTCCCGGCATCAAGGTGGTCGCACCCGCATTTCCGGCTGACGTCAAAGGCCTGCTGGCGGCAGCGGTGCGCGATGACGATCCGGTGTTGTTCTTCGAGCAGAAATCGCTGTATTCGCTGAAGGGCGAAGTACCCGACGGTGAATATGTCGACGAACTGGGCAAGGCACGCGTGCTGCGCCAAGGCAAGGACTGCACCATTGTCGCGCTGGCATTGATGGTGCACCGTGCGCTGGCCGCGGCGGAAATTCTGGAAAAGGAACACGGCATTTCCTGCACCGTGGTCGATGTGCGTTCGCTGGTGCCGCTGGATACGGTGACCATACTTGCCGAAGTCGCGCGCACCGGTCGCCTGGTGACGGTAGAGGAAAACCCGCGGCTGTGTGGCTGGGGCGCCGAGATTGCGTCGATCATTGCTGATGAATGTTTCTGGGACCTCGACGGCCCCATCATCCGCATTACCACGCCGCACATACCGCTGCCTTCGGCCGATCAGCTCGAAGACAACACCGTGCCGTCGGTAGAACGCATCGTGCGCGAGATCCGCGAAAAGATTGACTAAAATCTATGAACCGCCAAGACGCCAAGAGCGCCAAGAAGGCAAAACACGTGAACCAAAACATAGATCATTTCCGGGTGCCAGGCGTTCAGCCAGTTTCGGGGCTGTGCCCGGATTCCGATCTGGTTTTCCTTGGCGCTCTTGGCGTCTTGGCGGTTAAAGATTTTGGGAGTGCTGAATGGATGTAATCATGCCGCAGCTCGGCGAAACAGTGGCCGAGGGCACAGTGACCAAGTGGTACAAAAAAGTCGGCGACGCCGTCAAGGCGGACGAGACTTTGTTCGATGTGGAGACCGACAAGGTCAGCACCGAAATTCCGTCGCCGGTGGCTGGCGTCATTGCCGAAATCGTGGTGGCTGAGGGTGTTGCCGCCAAGGTCGGTGCGCGGCTGGCGGTGATCCGTGAAACTGGTGTGGAAAAAACGGCCGCCAAGGCAGCACCGACCGTCGCTGCGGCGACGGCAGTTGCAGCACCACCGGTTTCAGCCGCGCACACGCTTCTCCGTGCGCAGTCCTCATTATCGCGTGTCAATGCTGCCGACCGCTTGTCACCAGTGGTGCGCCGACTGGTTGCCGAAAACAGTCTGAATCCTGCTGACATCACTGGCACCGGTCGCGATGGTCGTATCACTCGCGAAGACGTTACGGAATTTATTGCGCAGCACAGTGCACGTGCCGTGCCTGGCGCTGCAGCACCCGCAGCACCCGCAGCACCGGTGGCTGCCGGACAGACCGTGCCGTTCAACGCTGTGCGCAAGCGCGTGGCCGAGAACACGGCGAAATCCTGGCATACAGCGCCGCATGTGCTGCAGGTGGTGGAGGCAGATTTTCTGCGCGTAGAGCAGGCGCGCCAGCGGCATGGCGCGGAATGGAAGCGCCGCGAAGGTTTTGCGTTGACCTACCTGCCATTCATCGTGCGTGCGGTGTCGATTGCATTGGGCAAGTTTCCAAAACTCAATGCCAGTCTGCAGGGCGACGGCCTGGCGCTGCATCGCCGGATCAACATCGGCATTGCCGTGGATCTCAATTTCGATGGCTTGCTGGTGCCGGTGATCAAGGATGTGCCGGCCAAATCATTGCCGCAGATTGCCAAGGAAATCAACGATCTGGCACAGCGTGCCCGCAGCGGCAAGTTGCGTCCCGACGAGATGACTGAAGGCACTTACACCATCAGCAACAACGGTGCTTTTGGAACGGTGATTACCGCGCCCATCATCAACCAGCCGCAGGTGGCAATCCTGTCTGCTGACGGCATCCGTAAAAAACCGGTGGTCATCGAAAGCGCGGACGGTGATTCGATCGCCATCCGGCCGGTAGGCGTGCTGGCACAGAGTTTTGATCATCGCGCAGTGGATGGATCGTACTCGGCGGCATTCCTGGCCGAGGTGAAAAATGCAATTGAAACACGTAACTGGGAGCAGGCGTTGTCAGCCTGAGTGATAGCAAGGATGAAAGCAATCAATGCACTGGTAGACCCTGCCTGGCTGCAGGCACATGCGGATGATCCGCATGTGAAACTCATCGAAATTGCCGGCACCGGGCAGGAGCAGATGCAGGCGTACAAGGCGGGTCATGTGCCTGGCGCCACATGCTGGCAATGGAAGGATCTGTTGTGGGATACGCATATACGCGATTTCCCGTCACCGGAAGAATTCGCGCGCCGGTTGGGGGCGGCGGGCATCGCTAATGACACCACCGTTGTTTTTTACGGCGAAGGCGTGCAATTCGGTTTTTATGCGTGGTGGGCACTGACCTATTGCGGGCACGAAAAGGTGGCTGTGCTTGATGGCGGCCGTGCGAACTGGGAGGCGCAGGGGCTGCCGTTGACCGCCGTGACGCCGCCTGTGGCTCAGCCAGTGCAGTATCAGCAGGTGAAGCGCAATGAAGGCATGCGCATCGGCCGCGACGCGGTTCGCGACGAGCTGGGCAAACCTGACGGCTTGATACTCGATGGTCGCTCGCCGGAGGAGTATCGCGGCGAGCGCGTTAACTCGCCCCAATTCCAGGATTTCGGTGCATTGCGTTATGGCCGCATACCCGGCGCACAGCACTTGTATTTCGAAGATCTCTTTGGTGCCGACAAGCGTCTCAAGAGCCCGGAAGCATTAAAAGCGCTGGTGGAGGCGGGTCATGCCACGGCGGGCAAAAACATTATTGCCTATTGCCGCATGAGTCATCGTGCGATTGTTTTGTATTTTGTGCTGAGCCGCATGCTGGGCTACCCGTCTGTGCGGGTTTACGACGGCTCATGGACTGAGTGGGGAAACCTCGTGGGGTTTCCGGTCGAGCGTTGATCAGAATGTCGGTAGACGAAAAATTAATCGGGAAACGAAAGGAAAGCAGGTAGGGTGGGCAAAGCGTAGCGTGCCCACGCGGAAGGTTTTTATCGGCGTGGATGGTGGGCACGCTACGCTTTGCCCACCCTACAAGGCTTGAGCCACAGAGGGCGAAGAAGAAAACGAATTAACAGGATGACAGGATTTGCAGGATAAAAAAGATTCAGTGACAAGATTTTTCCTGAATATCCTTTCAATCTTGTAAATGGATTTTTTGAAGTTCTCTGTGACCTCTGTGGCTAATAATTGAGTTTTTTTTAAGGAATCGAAATGGCAAACATGAAGCAACATAAATTGGGCTGGATCGGCATCGGGCGCATGGGTTACGCGATGGCGGAGCGTCTGGCCAAGGCCGGTTGCGATATCTCGGTGTGGAATCGCACAAAGTCCAAGGCTGAACCGCTGGCCAAGTCCGGTGCCAAGGTGGTGGACAATCTCACCGACCTCGCGGACTGCGACATTGTGTTTACCATGGTGTCCACCGGCAAGGACGTGAAAGAGGTGCTGTTTGGCGCCAATGGCGTGATGTCCAAGGGCAGTGCGCCGAAAATCATCGTCGACAGCACGTCGATTTCGCTGGAAGAATCGGCTGAAATCCGCGCCAAGCTCGCCGACAAAAAGATCAAGATGCTGGCCGCGCCGGTGTCCGGCAACGCCAAGGTGATCAAGGCTGGCAAGTTGACCGTGGTGGCTTCGGGTCCGCAGGATGCATTCGATGCAGTGAAGCCTTATCTGGAAGCTATCGGCCGCGGTGTTTCGTATGTGGGCGATGGTGAACTGTCACGTATTGCCAAGATTTGCCACAACGTGATGTTGGGCGTAGTGATCCAGAACCTGTGTGAAATCACGGTGCTCGCGGAGAAGGCCGGTATGAAGCGCCATGCCTTCCTCGACTTTTTGAACAAGAGCGTGATGGGTTCGATGTTCACCGCGTACAAGACCCCGGCGCTGTCCAACCTCGATTTTCACGTGACGTTCACGCCGGAACTGCTGCGCAAGGACATTGATCTGGGACTGGCCGCCGGCCGCACCCATGGCGTACCGATGCCGACGACGGCGATCACGCGCGACATGGTGCAGACGCTGATAGGCCAGGGTTATGACCAGGATTTCTCGCAATTGCTGTTGCTGCAGGCCAAGGCCTCGGGTATGGAATTGAAGTCGGAGAACGTGGACATAGGTGATGGCTTGTCGTAACTGTATGCCAACTGACATTCCGGACGGGCGTGCACTTTGATCATTTGACGCCCACCGGGTGAGCGCCTACCCTGAAAAAAAGAATATGCAGGGTCATGCAAAACACTGGAGGAGGACGTTTGGACAGCAATAAGCAGTTCGACAGTCATGCGCAACAGGTGAATCCGCGCATCGCGGTGACTGGGGCCGGCAAACGTTATGGCACGTTGCAGGTCTTTCGCGACATTGACTTTACGGTCGGTGAAAGCGAAGTACTGGCCATCATCGGTCCGTCGGGTTGCGGCAAGACTACGCTGCTGCGTTGCATAGACGGCCTGGTGCCGCTGACCGAGGGTGAAATCCAGGTGGAAGGCGAACGCATCGTCGAGCCCCGCGACGGCGTCGCCATGGTGTTTCAGCATTTTGGCCTCTTCCCCTGGAAAACTGTTTTCGACAACGTGGCCTACGGCCTCAAGCTGGCTGGTGCGACGCGTGCGCAGATCGAAACCAGGATTCCCGAATTCATCAAGCTGGTCGGATTGTCGGGTTTCGAAAGTTATTACCCCTATCAGATTTCGGGCGGCATGCAGCAACGCTGCGGGCTGGCGCGTGCATTGGCAGTGGCGCCCCGCGTATTGCTGATGGATGAACCGTTTGGTGCGGTGGACGCCCAGACCCGGGAAATTCTGCAGTTCGAAATGCTGCGCATCTGGGAGTCGCGTCCGACGACTATGGTGTTCGTCACCCATGCCATCGACGAGGCCGTGCTGATGGGGGATCGCGTGCTGGTACTCAAGGGCCGCCCCAGCTGCGTACACGAAATCATCGAAGTGGATTTGCCGCGGCCGCGTAATCGCGGCACTTTGCTGTTGCCGCGTTTTGCCGAACTGCGTGAGCATGTCTGGAGTACGCTGATGGAGGAAGCCAAGGAAGCCGAGTTCAACGTTTGAGGCGGCAGGGCTGCACAGCCTGCCGGCTGCTGATCAAAATACAACAGGAGGATGTTATGAAAAACTTTGGAAATTCCCTGAACAAGTTGTCGTTCGCGATGCTGACTGCCGGTGCCGTCGCCGTTGCGCTCAGTGCATCGATTGCCCGTGCTGCCGACGACAAGGTATCCATAGGCGTACCCGGTGTGCCGCCAGTATTCGTCTCGGCCATGGTCTATACCGCGAAAGAGGGCGGTTTTTACAAGAAATACGGCCTTGATGTCACGGTGAAACCGTTTAATTCCGGCGTTGGCGCCGCCCAGGCGGTGCTCAGCGGCTCGGTCGATGCCTCGCTTTCGCCTACCGCACCGGTGGCCCGGATGGTGTCCAACGGCAATGTGCCTTTGGTGGCGATTGAGGGTTATCAAAAGCCTGACTGGATCCTGGGCTCCATGGATCCGTCCAAGAACAAGTGCGAGGATGTAAAGGGGCAGGCTGTTGGTGTTGATTCACCGCAGGGCGCGCGCTGGATTGCATTGCAGAACATGATACGTGCCTGCGGACTGACACCTGACAAGGAAGTGCCCACCGTCAACCTCAGCTCCAACGTTGGCGCCGCCATGGTGGCCGGCCAATTGACATTTGGCACGCTGCACCTCGATGACATCCCGGTGATCGAACGCGAGAGCGGCAAAAAGCTGACCGTCGTGCTGGAAATCGAAAAAACCGCGCCGGGCACGCATTACCTGGCGATGGTCGTCAATTCGAAAAAGCTGCCCGCGAATCGCGACAAAATGGTGCGCGTGGTTGCCGCGCATATTGAAGCAATCGCGTTCATGAACAACCCGGCCAATTATGCAAAGGTCGGCGCTTATGCCAAACCGACCGGACGCAATCTGGAGGATGCGACCAACGCCGTTAAGGAATTTGTTGCCTTCGAATACTGGCCCAACGGCCATGCCGGCCTGGATCAGAAGCGGATTGAAAAAACAGTGCAGATCCAGGAAATCGTGGGCAAAAAAACCAACGGCAAAAGCGGCATCCAGCCGGGAAAAACACCGGCGACGTATGAGCGCCTCACTGACCTGTCGATCTGGAACGATGCAATGGCGCTGGTGAAAAAGTCTAAATAATGCAGCTGCTGCGCATGCGCAGCGCCGGGCGGAATCCTGTTGAAGCAGGTGCCAGCAGATTTTGTCCGGCTTTTTCATTTTCGTGCAAATAAAACATGTCTTTTCTCAGATTGATTAACTCGGATGCGCCGTGGGTGCGCTGGACGACCTTTGCCGTGAGTCTGCTGCTGGGGGCGGTGATCTGGGAACTGGCAGGGCGCAATGCCAATGCCGTGTTCATGGCGCCGCTGATCGGCGATGCGCAGGCACCTGGAGCCGCCCGACGCCTGCTCGAATTTATCGGGGACAGCCATTTTCACGACGCAGTTCTGAGTTCTATAAAATTATTTGCCACAGGTTTTGCGCTTGCTCTCGTCGTTGGCATTCCCCTGGGTATCATCCTCGCCCGTCTGATGCTGCTGCGCGTTGCCCTGGAAAGCTACCTGCTGGTTCTGTATGCGACGCCCATGGTCGCGCTGATCCCGTTCATACTGTCGATACTCGGATTCGGTTTCTGGCCTAAAGTGCTGGTGGTGTTCCTTTTTGCGGTCTTTCCGATCCTCTATAACACGCTGGAAGGTGCGCGCAGCGTCAAGCCGGAATTGCTGGAGGTCGCAGGCTCATTTCGTGCCGGCGAGTGGTCGATCTGGCGCGATATCCTGATTCCCTATACCTTACCGTTTGCGTTGACAGGCGTCCGTCAGGCGACTGGGCGGGCGCTGGTCGGCATGATTGCCGCCGAATTTTTCCTGAGTACCAGCGGCCTTGGTGAAGTCATCATGATTGCCTCGCGCACCCCAGATATGGCCAGCATGCTGGCGACCATCGTGTTGATTGCGGTGCTGGGTGTGCTGATGATGCGGGGCGCGCAGGCGCTGGAGCACAGGTATGCAGCCTGGCGCGGAGTCGACGGGTGAGCGCCTCCACGTCCAGCGCAGTGACTGCGGTCAAAGTGACGAATCGCCTGTCGCGGGTGTTTGCCGGGCGCGCTGAGCTCTGGGTGAAAATCATTGCCGGCGTGGTCATCCTGCTCATCTGGCAGATTGTTGTCGGTGCTTTTGCTCCCCGGTTTGTTGCCAAACCACTGGGCATCGCCAGCGTCTTCCCCGCAGTCATTACTGATCCGGATTTTCTGGCCGCGGTAGCCAGTACACTGGGGGCTGTGCTCCAGGGCTTGTGCATCGCGGTGGTGATGGGTGTTGTTGTGGGCATAGCCATGGGACGGGTCAAGGTGTTTGACCGGCTGCTCAATATTTATATCAATGGTTTTTATGCGATGCCGATGGTGGCGGTACTGCCATTACTGGCCATCTGGTTTGGCTACGAAAGTAACGCTCGTCTGGCAACCATCGTATTCGCGGCGTTTTTTTCCATCGCCATGAATGCCCGCGACGGCGCTCGTGCGGTGCCGCTGGAATATCTGGAGGTGGCCAAAGCCTATCGCGCCGGGCGCAGGTACGTCTGGTTTGACATTACTTTGTATTCATCGCTGCCTTATCTCATCGCCGGCATCAGGCTGGCATCCGGCAGAGCGCTGGTGGGCGCAGTGATTGCCGAATTTTTTGTATCACTGGACGGGGTCGGCATGTACATCCTGTCTCATGCACGTTCGTTCAAGCACAATGAAGCCGTCGTCGGCGTGCTGGCGCTGGCGGCCTTCGGGCTGCTGGTGGACTGGACCATGAACTGGGTAACGCGCCGTTACCTGCCATGGTCGCGCAGGACTTGATCCGGAAGCCGGCATAGTCGCAATGGGAGGTAAATCAAGGTGCAACCTTGAGCCGGATACGGTTACACTGAACACGAATTCCAAGCGTTTCATGTTGTTGAAAACCAGAGCTTCCGGCATCAGACAAATGCCCTGAAAAAGCCGATGTCGATGATGGAACATAAATCTACTGAAGATCTATTGAGGAGGCAGGGATGACAAGAGCATTGAGCATCATATTGGCAGCGTGCACGGTGTTTACCGCGCAGGCAATTGCCGCAGATTATCCGACCAGGCCGGTGCGTTTCATGATCGCGTTCCCTCCGGGCAGTTCGACGGACATCGTGGGCCGGCTATATACCAACAAATGGACCGAGCTGTGGGGGCAGACCGTGCTCGCTGACAATCGCGGCGGTGCCGGCGGCACCCTCGCATCGGGCGTTGCGGCTCGCGCCACACCGGACGGCTACACGCTGCTGATGCATTCGTCAGGTTATGCAGCCAACCCGTCGCTATATGCCAAACTGCCCTTCGATACGGCGAAGGATTTTGTCGACATCGGGCCGCTGGCGATGCAACCCAATGTGCTGGTGACCGGCCCGGGTTCCGCCTACAAGTCGGTGCAGGATCTGATCAACACGGCCAAAGCCAAGCCTGGCACGATTAATTTCGCATCGGCGGGTGTAGGCAGCGGCACGCATATGAATCTGGAAAAGTTCAAACTGGTAGCCAAAGTCAACGTGAATCACATTCCGTACAAGGGCTCCGGTGAAGTGCTGGTCGATATAGTCGGCAATCGCGTGGACTTCTACTTTGCGCCGATTTCGGCGGCGATGGGGCATATCCAGGGTAACCGGTTGCGTGCGCTGGCAGTCAGCACGATCAAGCGCTCGGGTGTATTGCCGAGTATCCCCACGATCGCTGAATCCGGCGTACCGGGATTCGACTTTGCCCTGTGGTTTGGCGTCTGGGCGCCTACCGGTGTGCCGCAGCCGGTGCTCAACAAAATTGCTGCGGCGATCAAGACCGCAGCGGCTGATTCCGTAGTCAAGGAAAAGCTGGCTTCGCTGGGCAATGACCCGATGGACATGAGCCCCGCACAGTTTGCGAAATTCGTCCGCTCGGAAATGCAGACTGCGGCTGATATCGTCAAGGCTGCGGGCATCAAGCCCCGGTAACCGTGCCAGTTACTCGTAAGCTTGCGGGCGGCGCAAATTGCGTCGCCCGTTTTATTTGACGTTGATGCGTAACTGGTAAGTTTGCAGGAGCACTGGTAATGAAATATCGACGTTTGGGCAGGAATGGCCCTGAGGTTTCGGCAGTGAGCATGGGGCGTGGCGCCCAGCCGGTGCAGTTTGGCGAATCGCTGGAAGCGGACTTTAATGCTGCCATTGCGCGGGCGCTGGATCTCGGCATCAACCTGTTTGATAGCTCCGATGCGTATTGGCAGACGCGGCATGAGGTGCTGATCGGGCGCGCATTAAAAGGGCAGCGTAAGCAGATTTTTATCGCATCCAAGTTTGGCAACATAGATTTACCCGATGGCAGCAAGGGCACGGATGGCAGACCGGAATACGTGCGGCAATGCTGTGATGCCAGTCTGCAACGGCTGGGAACGGATGTCATTGATTTGTATTACCTGCACCGTGTCGATCCCGGCGTGCCGATAGAGGAGACCGTGGGTGCCATGGGTGATCTGGTGACGCGTGGCAAGGTGCGCTGGGTGGGTCTGTGCGAAGCGGGTGTGCAGACTCTGGAGCGTGCCCATCGCGAACACCCGGTTGCCGTATTGCAGACCGAGTATTCGTTATGGGCGCGGGATGTGGAGCAGGACATGCTCCCGGCCTGCAAAAAACTCGGCATCGGCTTTGTGGGTTATGCCCCGCTGGGGCGGGGGTTGCTGACGGGAAATATCAAGAGCGTGGACGACTTGCCGGAGAATGACCGTCGGCGAAAAAATCCACGCTTCCTGCCGGAAAATTTGAAACGCAACGTCGAACTGGTCAAACAACTGGAGGCAGTCGCGCAGCGCATCGAAGCGACGCCGGCGCAGACAGCGCTGGCGTGGCTGCTGGCGCAGGGTGATTTCATCGTGCCTATCCCCGGCACCAATCGCGCGAGCAATGTCGAATTTAATGCGGCCGCTGCGGAGCTGGAATTACCGGCGGACGCGTGTGCCGAACTCGATGAAATTTTTGCCATCGGTGTCGGCGCTGGAACGCGCTATGCACCGCATTTGATGAAAGGGATGGGACTGTGAAAAATGCCGCAAATGACAATCCGCTGAACCTCGAGCCGCGTCTGCAGGCGATCATGGCGCAGCCGTATCCGCGCTTTTCTGACGCCGAATATGCGCGCCGCCATGGCAGGCTGGCGGAGGTCATGGCTAAACACGACTGCGACCATCTGCTAGTGGTGACTGATCACCGTACCGGCAATGCGCCGCAATGGGTTACCGGCTGGCCGGGCACTGTCGAAGCTCTTGTCATATTCAAGCCCGGTGAGCAGATGGTCATGCACATGGAATGGCACAACCACTTTCCACTGGGGCGCAAGCTGGCCGTGGGCGTGGATGTGCGCTGGGGGCAGCACCAGGGCATGGCCAAAACCGTGGAAGAACTCAAACGCCGCGGTGCCAAACGCGTAGGCGTCATCGGGCCGCTGGGTCTGGCCAAGTGCCGCCAGCTGGAAGCGGCGTTCGAGCTGGTGTTGCTGGATGCCGATTACGTGCGGCTGCGCATGATCAAGTCAGCCGAAGAGATCGACTGGCTGCGCATAGGCGCGGCCATGTCCGATGCCGGATTGCGTGCGCTGGTAGCGGAATGCCGGCCGGGACTGACCGAACGTGAACTAGGCGCGATCGTCGAGGGCGCGTATGTTAAACACGGCGGCAACACCATGATTCATTACATCGGCGTCACGTCGATGGCCAAGCCGCATATTTTTGTGCCGCCGCAGCATCATTCGCCGCGCCAGGTGCAGGCGGGCGACGTGGTGTTCTGTGAGCTGTCGGCGTTCTGGTGGGATTATCCGGGGCAGGTGCTGCGCACCTTCACTGTTGATGCCGAACCGACGCCGTTATACCGTGACCTGCATGCAACGGCCGAAGCGGCATTTGACGCAGTGACCAGCGTCGTGCGCCACGGCGCCAGCATGCAGGAAATCCTCGATGCGACCGGCGTCATAGAAGGCAAGGGTTACACGGTATGTGATGACCTGATGCACGGCTTCGGCGGCGGTTATTTTCAGCCCATCATCGGCACCAAAAGCCGCATGTCGGGTCCGTTGCCCGCGATGACGCTGGAAGAAAACATGACTGTGGTCGTGCAACCCAATCCGGTGACCACCGATGCCGACGAGTCGAAACGTGCCGGCGTGCAGGTGGGTGAACTGATCCGCGTAACCCGAGATGGTTTTGAACGTCTGCACTGCGCACCGCGTGGCCTGTTTCGCACGGGAAGTACAATTTAACCAATTAAAACAGTTGTTTATCTACGCTGCGCAGGGCGTATGGACAAGCTGCGCAGCGCCGGGTAATTGGACTAGAATCATTGCACTATCAGCGCGGCGCCAGACCGCACGGTATCGGGGAAGTGTCTCAGCTACGCATAGGGAGGAGGCACATGAGCAAGTCCATCACCGTGGCGCTGACAGTCAACGGCGCACGTCGCACCATTACTGCTGCACCCGATACACCATTGCTGTGGGTGCTACGCGAAGACCTGAAACTCACCGGCACCAAGTTTGGCTGCGGCGTCGGCCAATGTGGCGCCTGTACAGTTCACCTCAACGGTGAACCTACGCAATCCTGCCTGCATGCCCTGCAGGATGTCGCCGGCAAGCAGGTCACCACCATCGAAGGCCTATCGCCCGACACCAGCCATCCGTTGCAGAAGGCCTGGCTGGCCGAGCAGGTGCCGCAATGCGGTTACTGCCAGTCCGGGCAGATCATGCGCGCGGCGGGTTTGCTCAAGCAGACACCGCGACCCACGCGCGACGAGATCGTCGAATACATGAGCCCCAATATCTGCCGCTGCGGCACTTATGTGCGCATCGTGCGTGCCATTGAGCGCGCGGCCGGGGAGATGCAATCATGATAATCAGGAACCAGCGCAAAGTTTCGGCTACGCCAGCCAGTACCGGACGCCGTCGTTTCATGGTCGGCGCGGCAGGGCTGACCTTCGGTGTTGCAGTCGGGGCACCGGCCCTGCAGCTATTCGCTGCAGGCGAGGCAGCTGCTGCAACTGGCAGCGTCAAGCTTAATCACTGGGTCACTGTTTTTACCGATGGCACGGTGGCGATCATGTCGCCTGCGGCAGAAATGGGCCAGGGGTCGCTGACAGCATTGCCGGTGATCCTGGCCGACGAAATGGATGCGGACTGGACGAAAGTACGCATCGTCGCACCCACGCCCAGCGACAAGCTTTACGGCAATCCGGCGTTCCGCTATCTGCAGTACACCGCGGGCAGCGCCACGGTGACCGGTTATTTCAACAGCCTGCGTCAGTTCGGTGCGCAGGTGCGTTATGTGCTGCTCGACAACGCGGCGCAGCGCTGGGGCGTGCCTCTGGCGGAAGTGGTGAGTGAACCGGGTTATGCCGTACATCAGAAATCCGGACGCCGGCTGTCCTATGGAGAAATTGCTGCTTTTGCCAAGGTGCCGGCACAGGCGCCGGAAGTGGTGGTCGATCCCGTGGCGAAGGCGCAGTTTCGCCTGATCGGCAGGGATTTTCCGCGGGTGGATGTTGCCAGCAAGGTCAACGGCTCGGCGCAGTACAGCATCGATGTGCAGGTGCCGGGTATGGTTTACGGTGCCATCCTGCGTGAGCCGATTGAAGGCGCTGCACCGGAACAGATCGACGACCGTGCTGCGCGCGCGATAGATGGCGTATTGCAAATTGTGCCGCTGAAATACGGCGTCGGCGTCATTGCCCGCCATCCCTGGGCGGCATTCAAGGCCAAGCAGGCCCTGAAAGTCGGTTGGTCGCGCAAGGCGACGGGCTGGGGTTATTCCAACGAAAGGGGATACGCGCAATTTGCTGCGGTGGCCAAGGATCCGAAAGCCAACAGCGTGGCCTGGGAAACCGAGGGCGATGCGCCTGGCGCCATGCTCAAGGCGGCAACCATAGTCGAGGGCGAATATCGTGCCGACTATGCTTATCACGCCCAGATGGAGCCGCTGAACTCGGTGGCGGCGGTGACCGCGGAGGGTTGCGAAATCTGGTGTGGTTCGCAGAGTCAGACCATCGCAGTGACCGCCGTGGCACAGGCGCTGGGTGTGGCTGAAGAAAAAATTAAGTTCAACGGCATGCTGCTGGGAGGCGGCTTTGGTCGTCGCGGCAACCGTGATGTCGAGTTCATTGTGGATTCGGCGTTGATGTCCAGAGCTGCGGGCAAGCCGGTCAAGGTGATCTGGACGCGGGAGGATGACGTGCACAACGGCCGATTCCGTCCGCTTTATGTAAACAGGATTCGTGCCGGCATCGACAGCAACGGAAAAATCATGGCCTGGCACCATCGCGTGGTCAGTGACCGCGTGCTCGCATTCATGGACCCTGTGCGCTACAAATCCGCCAAGGGCCGGGACAACATCGCCATGCGCGGCACCGAATTGCCGACGTATGATATTTCCCACCGACTGGCCGAAGGCCTGCAGCAGGATACCGGCATCCGTACCGCGCCACTGCGCGCCATAGGTGTGGGCCAGAACAGTTTTGCCAACGAGGTGTTCATCGACGAGGTCGCGGCAAAGCTCGGCGTTGATCCGGTGCGGTACCGCCTGCAGCAACTGGCTGGCAGCGCCAAGGGGAAACGCGCAGCGCATGTCATCGAGGAGGCGGCGCGCATGGCCGACTGGGGACGCAAGCGTCAGGGCAGAGGGCTGGGTGTGGCATACCTTGATTACAGTGGCACCCAGGTCGCGGGCATCGCCGAAGTATCACTTTCCCGGGACGGTCGCATCCGCGTGCATGATTTCTGGTGTGTGATCGATTGCGGCGTCGCCGTGCAGCCTGACAACATCATTGCGCAGACCGAGAGTTCCATCGTCTACGGGCTGGGTCTGGCATTGACCGAGCGTATCGATATCGTGGATGGCGCAGTCAAGCAGTCGAATTTCTACGACTACCACGTGCCGCGGATGCGTGACATGCCGGCCATTCACATCAAGCTGGTGCAGACCAGGAACCATCCCACTGGAGCCGGGCAGATGGCGACGCCACTGGTGCCTACGGCCATTGCCAACGCGCTGTTCCAGTTGACCGGTGTGCGTCTGCGCCAGCAGCCGTTGCTGCCGGAGCGCGTTTTACAGGCGATGGCAGAGGCTGGTGTCCGCATCGCTTGATCGCTGAGTTATTGCAGGGCAAGGCGCGGGACCTGCGGGCCCCGTGTTTTTCATTCCGGGCGCGGTAGAATTACCGCATGGCACGCAAGAATAAACGCAACAGCAAAAATAAACCAAGCCCCACGCAGTGCGATATCGCGATGCTGGTGGATGCCGAGGCCGGTGAACGCCGGGCGTCCGGCCAGTTTGTGCCGGAACGCAGCAGTGTCGAGGCCTATGTGCTGGAGGCCCTGCGCGCGCAACGCATGAAGGTTGCGGTGGTGCCTTTTGATGCGGCGGTTGATCCAACCATCAGCGAACTGCGCATGCTGAAGCCGCCGCTGGTATTTAATCTGACTGAATGTGTGGATGGCAATCGCAGTCAGGATGCGGCCATCGCCGGGTTGCTCGATCTGTTGCAGATTCCGTATACCGGCACCGGACTGAGCGGACTCAGACTGGCCCGCGACAAGGCGCTGTCCAAGCATATCGTCGCCGACCTGGGCGTAGCAGTGCCCCGGCATTTCATCATTCCGTCGCGCGGTCCCATCCGTAATCCGCGGGTGCCGTACCCGCTGATCGTCAAGCCGCAGTTCGGCGACGGTTCCGACGAAGTGCGTGTCAATTCGCTGGTAAAAAACGAGCGCGAACTGACGCGGCGCGTACGTATCTTGCGCAAACGGGTTGCAGCACCCCTGATTTGCGAAGAGTTCATCGAAGGGCGTGATCTTTATGTGGCGCTGCTCGGCAATGCGCCGGAAGTCATGCCCGGTGTTGAACTGGTGATCGGCCGCAAGGGCCGCGGCGCGCCGGAATTTGCCTCATACAAACTGAAAAATGACGGCGCGTATCGCAGCCGCTGGCGAGTGCGCTGGCGCGTCGCGAAGCTCTCGCGCAATTTGGTGCGCGATACGGAGACCCTCAGTCGCGCGATTTTCCACGCGCTGAAGCTGCGCGATTACGGGCGTGTGGATTTTCGGCTGACGCCGGACGGGCGCCTGGTATTCCTCGAAGCCAACGCCAATCCGGATCTGCATCCGCATGCGATGGGCAACAATGTCTGTTTTGCCGGCGTGAAATACGGCGATGCGCTACGCCGTATCGTCAGTGCAGCGCGGCAGCGCGCCGGCTTATAAATCTATTTAAAATCAACGGGTTGTGTTGACCAATCGTGAGCCCTGAGCAGCGGTTCGGTCAGCCCTGACAGGCGCACGATCTGCTGGCCTTCGGCATCGAAGTTTTCCGGCATCAGCCATTCCTCGTAAGCAAGGCGCAGCGCCGGCCATTCGCGGTCGGTAATGGAATACCAGGCCGTATCCCGGTTGCGGCCTTTGGTAACCACCGCCTGGCGGAAGATGCCTTCAAACGAAAATCCCAGCCGTTGTGCGGCTTCGCGCGAAGGAAAATTCAGCGCATCGCATTTCCATTCGTAACGCCGATAGCCGAGTTCGAAGGCGTTTTTCATCATCAGGAACATGGCTTCAGTGGCGACCGGCTGCTGGGCGATCAGCGGCGTGTACTTGATGCCACCGACTTCGACACTGCCGTTGGCCGGATCGATGCGCATGTATGCCGCAATCCCGCCGGTTTTTTCACAGGACTGGTCGATGATGGCGTGAAACAGATAATCCGTGCGTTGCGCGCTTTCATCGGCCCAGCGCCGACAGTCCTCCGTCGTGGCGAAAGGCCCGTAGGTCAGGTAAGTCCATCCGCGCAGGTCGGTTTCCAGGTTGTTGGCAATGTGGAAGTCCGTCGCATGGCGTGCGCCATCCAGCGGTTCCACCCGGCAATATTCGCCGGTCAGTGTTACGCGCGGCGGCAGCTGCGGGGGTGTCCAGTCGGGTAGCGGAAAGCCGATGGGTTGCCCGAATTGATCCTGGTGTTGCACCGGTTGCGTCATGATGCGGTTTCCTTGTGCCGATTTGATTGCCATTGCCGCAGCCAGCCGGTGTTGCCGCCGAGTTCGACGATTTCCAGCAGCGTATCAGGTATCGGCGGATATTCGCGGCGGATGTCGCGGGTGTGGTTGATGAAAAAACCGTCGCGGAAATTGATTTCGAGTTCATCACCGGTGTCACACATTTCGGTGGCGTTAACGCAGTCGGTCATGGTGAGCAGGCCACAACCGATGGCCGCGCGGTAAGCGAGGAAAGGCATGGATTCGCAGACCAGCCCCAGCCCCAGCGCTCGCATTGCGATATAGCCGTTCATTTTCGGGCCCATGCCGAAGTTTTGGCCGGTGACGATGATGTCGCCGGGTTGGCAGCGGGTATGGAAACCGGGGTCGGTTTCCTCGAACAGGTGGGGAATGATGTCTTTGGCGTCAAAATGGCGACCAATAATGATGCGGTTGGGCACCACGCCACCGGCATGCGGCACGTCGTGGCCGAGCTTGTAGCAGCGGCCTTTGAGGATCCAGGAAAATTCGCTCATGACCGGTTCCCTGGCAATCCTTGCAGTTTCCGCGCATCGGCAATTTTTCCCGCAATCGCAGATGCGGCGACGGTGGCCGGGCTGCCCAAGTAGAGTTTGGCGTCACGTGCGCCAAAACGTCCGGCATTGTTGTTGGTGGCGGTGGAGATCGAGACTTCGCCGCTATGCACGGGGCCAATGACCGCATCGTTGCAAGGGCCGCAGCCGGGCGGCAGCATTACCGCGCCGGCCTCAATGAATATCTGCAGCAAACCTTCAGCCGCGAGCCGGCGGTTGGTGGTTTCCGAACCCGGCGCGATGAACAGCCGCACGTTCGAGGCGAGGCGGCGACCCTTGAGTATGCCTGCCGTTGTCACCAGGTCTTCCCACATGCCTGAACCACAGGAGCCGATAAAAGCATGGTCGATGACAGTGCCGGCCACTTGCGAAATGTCCACTGCGTTTTCCACACTGCCCGGCAGCGACACCTGCGGTTCCAGCCGGGAAATGTCGAGCATGAGATCGGCGTCGTAACGGGCATCCGGATCGGAATAGACGGGCGTGAACGCATGTTGCGCGTGCGCTGTTGCGTGAGCGAGTATCGCCTTCGACGGCGGCACGAATACACCGTAGGCACGAATCTCCGTCGGCGTCGAGCACAACGCCGCACGCGATGCGAGGTCGAACTGTTCGAGATCGCCGGCGTATTCGAGCACGCGGTAATCGAGATCAGCGGCGAGCCCGCCCTGTTTCAGCAGGGCCGCAAAATGAAAACCGACATCGCGCGCATGCACGCCTGGCTGCAGTTGCCCCTTGAGCGTCAGGCGCACAGTTTTCGGAACCATGATCCAGTTGGTGCCTGTGGCGAGTACGCGGGAAATTTCAGCGCCGATGCGGAATCCGAAAGCGCCGATGGCACCGGCATTGGTGGCATGGCGGTCGTTGTCGAAATAAAACATGCCCGGCAGCAGCATGCCGCTTTCCATCGGGAAGATGTGGCCATGGCCACCGCGGCCGACATCAAAAAATTTGCCGACGCCCCATTGCGCAGCGGCCTTGCGGTTGAAGGCGCCGCGTTCCGCTGCACGCGCGCTGCCGTAGATCACGTCATGATCGGTAACCATCACGACTTTTTCCGGGGTGGCGAGGCGGGTGATGCCGAGCTGGTCCAACTCACGCTTGGCACCCATCACCACGCCGTCGTGGATCATGATGAAATCCGGATCCGGATAAACCACATCACCAGGACGCACGGAGGTTTTTCCGCTTTTTGCGGCGAGTACTTTTTCAACAGCGGTCATGCCCATTTGTTTCAATTCCTTCACGGCCCGACCGGCCTGGCCGGGCAGAAAGGAGGCAAGGCAGTGGGGCTAGGCTAAATAGGGATGCTAACGTCCCAACTGCATCTGCTGCAGAGCGGCACGCCCAAGCAAACCATAGGGGTTCCCAAGCGTTTCCCGGATTTCATAGTGATTATATCCTTCGCCGACCAGCAACTCGACCGGCTTACCGGCACGCTCGATTGCTTCCGCAAAAGATTTGGCGTGGCGCTGGAACTCGGGCGTTTCAAGGGTGCCATAAACCACCACCAATGGTGCGGTGATCGCGTCGATGTGCCGTATCGGACTCAACGCTTCGACCATTGCGTCGTCAAATCGAACGTAGGAACTGCGTGCCGACAAGCGAACTGGATGCAGATCGTACATGCCGCTGCAGCACAAACCACCTTTCAGGATATCCGGCGGCAGGTTGAACTCCCGCTTCCAGTCGGTAGTGAGCGCTACTGCAGCAAGATGACCACCTGATGAATGGCCTGAGAGGTACAATCGGTCGGGATTTCCGCCGAAGCTGGCGGCGTTACTGTAAACCCAGGCAATAGCGCAGCGTACCTGATCAGCCATGGTCCTCAGGCTGTCCTGCGCGTCCTGAACCCAGGTGAAGTCTGGGACAACGAAATGTGCCCCTGCGTTGACAAAGAGTTCGGCTGCAAAGCCGCAACCCTTGGCCAGGCCCTGACGCCATGCGCCGCCATGGATGTAGATATTGACGGGGGCATTGGGTTGACTGGTAGGGTATATGTCCAGTTTTTCAATTTCCGTAGAACCATAGGCGATGCGCTTTGGCGCGCCGATACGAGAACGTGCCGCATCGCTGTTGACCGACATGCGGTGTCGGACATGATCCGAGTGTGGAGCGTAAGTTCTCTGACTGTATGCAGCGTCCAGTTCAGTCTGATCGTAGTCGAGGAATATGCGTGGCCCTTTTGTGGACAGCGCCTCAGGATTCGAAATGTTTTTTGACATGGTGGCAATCACTCGGCGCGTGCGCCGCTTTCCTTGACGATTTTAGCGTAAACAATGATGTCTTTTTCCACCCGGTCTGCGAGTTGCTTGGGTGTGCTGGTGACCGGTTCTACCGATTGCGCCAGTAACCGGCTTCGCACGTCGGGAGACTGTACGGTTTTGATCAATATATCGCTCAGGCGCTGGACGATGGCCGGAGGCGTGGCACCCGGTGCGGTCAGTCCAAGCCAGAGTGTGAATTCGTAGCCCGGTACGCCCGACTCAGCGACAGTAGGCAAGTCAGGAAAGGCTGGGATGCGAGCCTCGCTTGTTACAGCAAGCCCACGCACTTTCCCGGCTTTCATCAGCTGCGTCGATGTGATCGTGGTTGAAAAAGTGAGAGAAATATGGCCGCCGAGCAGATCATTGAGTGCAAGATTTCCTGCTTTGTATGGAATATGAATGAGTTTGATCCCCGTCATGGTATTCAGCATCGCACCGGCCAGATGGCCTGGCGTGCCGATGCCGCCGGAGCCGAATTCGACTTGACCAGGGCGCGATTTTGCCAGTGCAATCAGTTGCTTGATATTCCTGACTGGAACCGTCGGATGCACGATCACGACATAGGGTGCTATGCCGATGAGGCCAATGGGTGCGAAGTCCTTGATGGGATCATAGGGGAGCTTGCGCAGTGCAGCGGCGATCGCATGTGTAGTGGAGGTGGCAATGGCCAGTGTGTAGCCGTCGGGAGGCGATTTCGCAGCAAATTCGGTGCCGATCAAGCCGCCGGCACCAGGGCGATTTTCGACGATAACCTGCTGGCCGAGCAATTCACCCAAACGGGGTGAGACTATGCGGGCCACTACGTCGTTGCTGCCTCCTGGTGAAAATGCGGAAATGATCCGCACGGTGCGGGTAGGATAGGGTTGTGAAAACGCAGTGTGTGGCAGGAGTCCTGCCATGGCCAATGTCAACCCAACTACCGAGTAACGCAGGACGAATGATCGACGCATTGCAGGCTCCTGGATTTTGCTTTCGTTGGTAGGTCGGCATTGCGAGTAACTGGCGTGCTCGCGCTGCAGTTCTGATATATTTATTGTTCCATTATTGCGAACGGCAGTAAAATAGCACCGATGATTACGCCGTGCAAGGATGTCGTCACTTCCTGTGATCTGTAGCGCGCGCGATGTGCAGGTGCTACATTCCGGGCCTTGAATAAGGGGGCGCGCAGTGGCAGCAGTCAAAAAGAAATCCGTTCGAGGGCATCCGGTAGCCAAGGTTCAGGACGAAGTGAAGAACGCCGGACGTTCGGCTGGGTTGCGGCGGGGCCTTCAGATACTGTGCCTTTTTTCTGAGGCACGGCCGGAGTGGGGTATCAGTGAAATCGCGCGTGAAATGAAGGTGCACAAGAGCCGTATTCACCGATCGATCAAGACGCTCGAGGAAATGGGTTTTTTGCGCAGAGATCCGGAATCCAGGCGCTATCTGATGGGATTCAAAACATTTGAGGTTGGTTCACTGGCTGGCCGGCTTACCAACCGCATGGCATGGGCGCGGCACGATCTGCGACAACTTGCGCGCCAGCTGAAAGCCACCGTGTCGTTGCGACTGGTGGTGGACGATGACCTTCTGGTGGTGGATATGATCGAGAGTCTAGATCATCTACCCGCGCACATGCCGCAGGGCGCGCGCGTACCGTTGAACTACGGCGCGGGTGGTCAGGTGCTCGCGGCGTTTCTTTCTGATGCGGCCATTCGTAAGTTGATCAACAAGCACGGTTTGCCTCGCTACACCGCGAAATCGCTTACGCAGGAGACGGATTTTTTTACTGCTGTGCGCCGGGTGCGCAGTGAAGGCTATGCGGTGAGTGAGGGCGAGACCATTCCCGGTTCTTTCAGTGTTGCAGCACCGATTGTTGCCCCCGACGGGACGCTGGCGGCCGTTCTGGTCGTATCGCGTCCTCTGGATGGTCTGACGCGCGCTTCCATCAAGGTATTTGCTGCCTCAACTGTCGAGGCTTCCCGTGCCTTGTCCCGCCGTTACGTTGAGGCAGCCTGAGCGCTAAGCGATTGCAGCCGCCTCACGCACGCTGTTAAGCAGTGAGGTGCGCAGCAGGAATGCGTGTGCGAGTTTTGGATCCTCTGCGGTGCGGCGCAGATGATCGTGGTTCTTTTGACGCACCGCAGGGTCTTTTTCCGTCAGCAGTTTCTTGTTGCGCTCGGTTTGTGCCTTGGTGTGATTGACTGCTACATGCCGTCGCTGGCGCGTGTAGCAGTCCAGCGAATCCTCGTCATACCGCCCCGCAAGGATGCCGCACAGCTTTTCGCCGAGATTGACGGCATCATGGATGCCGCTGTTCATGCCCATCCCCCCGATGGGGCTGTTGACGTGCGCTGAGTCTCCAGCCAGGATTGCACGCCCGCCCCGGAAATTTTCGGCTACGCGTTGATGAACGGTGTAGAGCGTGCGATGCACGACTTCGTAAGGCTGGTCGCTCGGTAAAAACTTCTGTAATTGCTCCTGGATGTACGCGTCGCTTAGTAGTTTGTCCTGTGGATCATTAATGTCCGTTGGAAAGTGCACGCGCCAGCGTTCCGGCTGCGTCCATTTGAACAGGTTGGACCATTGTGTCGGGTCGGAGATGTAGTTGCGGTAGGTGTAACCGTGCGCTTTGTCGAAATCGTGGCAGACCGCCACCGTCAGTGTGCGTTCGGGGTAGGTATATCCCTCGAATTCGATGTTGAGCGCCTTGCGTACGATGCTGCGGCCTCCCTCGCAGCTCACGATATAGCTGCCGTGGATACGTTCTTCATTGCCTGCATTGTCGGTGATCACGGCTTCGACGCCTTTGCCATCCTGCGTGAAAGACAGAAACTCCGTTGACATCCGGATGTCGCAGAGTTTCTGTTTTTGCAGAAGCTGCATGGCTTCGTCGATGATTTTTGTGCGTTCGCACTGGAGTACATACGGAAATCGCGTATCGTTTTGCAAAACCGCATGATCGAACTCAGCAAACATGTGGTCTGCCTCGCGATCCCAATACTGGAATTTCGGGGCGATCAGCCCGCGGCGTTCCAGTTGCTCATAGAGTCCGAGCTCAGCGAGCATTTCCAGCGTCGCCGGGTGAATGCTGCCGGCACGCGCTTCCTGATCAATGAAAGTCTGGTAATCGAATCGTTCGATCAGGCACGAGCGCACTTCGCGCTGTGCGAGGTAAAGCGCCAGGCACAATCCGACCGGTCCTGCGCCGACGATGATGACCGGCGCCTGTAATTTGGAAGTCGTGGTCATTCGGGTTTTACTTCCTTGACGGCGCCTTTCCAGCCACTTGCCGTAATGTCGAACACGATGCCGTCCGGATCACGGTATTTCACTTCGTAGTAGCTGTTCGGGGTGTTGGGCGCGCGTCCCTGAAAATGCACGCCGCCTGCGTGTTTGACTTGTTCTTCAGCTTGAGCGAGATCGTCTACCCACATGCCAAAGTGCATGACTCCGTAGAAGGGCTCAATGCCGAGTCCGGGGATCTTGCCGTTTTTCGCAAGCAGCGCAACGTTGATCGTGCCATCCGTCATGTAAATTCCGTTCTGTGCGTCGCCGGCCTTTGTCATGCCGAAGGCTTCTTCGAAAAACTTCTGGGTTGCCTGCACGTCGCGTACCGACAAAGCGATATGACGCAGCTTGTATTTCTCTTTTTTCATGATTACTCCTGTTAGTTGATTTGCGCAGCTTCCCGCACACTTTTGATCAAGGATGCGCGTAGCAGGTAATCCCGCGCGAGTTGCGGATTTTCGGCTATCCTGCGCATCCGGTCGTGGTTTTTTTGACGAATTGCCGGTTCTTTTTCTTCAAGCAATCGTTTGTTCTTCTCGGTTTGCGCCTTCGTATAATTCACCGCAACATGGTGTCTCTGGCGGCTGTAGAGATCAAGAAGTGACTCGTCTTTGCCCTGAGCTATGACTGCACCAAGTTTCTCGCCGAGATTCAAGGCGTCATGAATGCCGCTGTTCATGCCCAGGCCGCCGATGGGGGTGGTCACATGCGCGGCATCGCCCGCCAAAATGGCGCGACCGCCGCGAAAGCTTGCCGCGACACGCTGGTGGACGGTGTAAAGGCTGCGGGATAGCACTTGATAATCGCTGGCCTCAGGTATCAAACGTTTCATGCGCTGCTTTATCGATGCGTCAGACATGACCGCATCCGGATCCTCGTCGATGTTCGTGCCGAGGACGACGCGCCACAACTCCGGCCATTTGAACAGGTTCGCCCACTCGACAGGGTCGGACAGATAATTGCGGGGTGCATAACCGTGACGCTGATCAAAATCGTATACGACGCTCAGGATCATGGTCCGGTCAGGGTAGGTATAACCTTCAAACTCGATGTTGAGTGTCTTGCGGATGATGCTGTGTGCACCTTCGCCGCTGACAATGTAGCTGCCGTCTATGGTTTCGGTTTCGCCGGCTTCGTTGCTGATCGTTGCTGTTATGCCACGTTCATCCTGCGTGAAGCTTTTGAACGTGGCGCTCATGCGTACATCCGCAATTGAGCGCGTTTTCAGCAGCTTCATGGCCTCTTCCACGATCTTGAGGCGCTCACACTGCAGCACGTATGGAAATCGGGTGTCTTCCCTGAGCGCGGCGTGGTCAAACAGCGCGAACATCTCGCCGCTTTGGCGGTCCCAATAGCCCATGGTGGGTGCAATCAGTCCGCGCGGCTCCAGCTTCTGGTAGAGACCGATATCGTCGAGCATTTCGAGAGTGGACGGATGTATGGTCCCGGCACGTCGTGGCTGATCGAGAAAAGATGCTTCGGGCAGTGATTCAATCACGCAGACAGGCACGTCCTGCTGCGTGAGTTTGAGTGCAAGACACAGTCCCACCGGGCCGGCGCCAACTATTACCACGGGGCGATGCTGCTGCATGGGGGATCTCCTGAGGGGGCGCTGATTCAGGCCAACAATGCTTGCTCGCCGCCAACTGTTCCAATTATGCGAACGAAGTATAATCGATGCCAGCGGCGGGGTCAAGCCGCAAGACTGTCATTCTGAACCTCAGGTGGAGCAGTGGTGTTTGCCGAAAATGCCGGCTGTCAGGCCAGCAGTTCGAATTCACCGTTGATCTCGACCGCCTGCCCGCGCGGCAAAGAGGCCATGCCGACTGCGGACCGTGCGTGGCACCCGGAATCTGGTCCGAATAATTCAAAAAGAAGGTCTGAGGCGCCATCAATGACCTTGGGCTGATCTTCGAAATCCGGGCTGCTGTTGACCATGCCGAACAACCGGATCACGCGCTTGATTTTGTCGAGATCGCCGACCTCAGCTTTGACCGAAGCAAGAATGGCCAGCGCGGCAACCCTGGCTGCTGCGTAACCCTCTGCGATCGTCATATCTTTGCCCAGCTTGCCGTGCTCACGCACTTTCATATCCGGATGGTGGGGCCCATGTCCGGATATGAAAAGAATCGTGCCGACGCGGACGCATCCGCAGCGATTGGGACTCGGAAATTTTCTGGCTGCAGGGAGAATGTATCCCATTTCATTGAGTCGATCTTCGGTTTTGCTCATAGATTTTGCCTTATCTCTCGTGATAATTTGGGTTCATTTTGAAATATGTCGGGATACGAATGAAAGATTGGATATCAGGACTGTGGAACAGTCAGCATATTTACGACTATTTTGCCGAGAAGAATATAACTTACGAGCGACTGGATCACCCGCCGGTGTACACCGCCGAGGAGGCGGACCGTCTGGTGCCCAAAGCACGCGGTGCACATGCCAAAAATCTGCTGGTGGAAAATCGCAAGGACGGGCGCCTGTTCATGCTGACGGTACCGTTTGGCGTGCGTGTCGATCTGGCGGCGACGGCTGCCGCGCTTGGCAGTGGGAAGCTGCGTTTCGCGTCTGCGGAAGTTATGCAGACTGTGCTTGGGGTTACGCCCGGAGCGGTCAGCATGCTGGCGCTGGTCAATGACCGGGAAGGGCGCGTGGCGCTGGTGCTGGATCAGGGGCTGTGGGAGGCTGATGCGGTGCAATGTCATCCACTGGTGAACACGGCCACCCTTGTGATTGATCACGCCAACCTTGACCGCTTTCTGTCGGCGATCGCACATCCACCCCGTATTCTTGCCGTGCCAGTCGCCTGATATCATGGCTTTTCGTCGCGTTGCTTACCAGACGATTGCATAGGCCTCGCGGCGCGGATCGGCACCCGCATGCAGCCATCCGGTATCCGGATCACGTCTGACTGCGCAGACCGCACCTGCTGCCGGGGTCAGGTCAGACCAAAGACGTACCTCGTGACCAAGATTTCTCAGTGCGGCAATAGTGCTGTCTGGCAGGCGGTTTTCGATATTGAATTTGCCGATGGCATGCGGCGAGAACGAGTTCGGGAACAGGAACGTACCAAAACGCGGCTGTTCGATCGCCTGCTGCACGGTCATACCGAATTCGTGGATGTTCAAATAAACCTGCAGCATGGCTTGGGACTGCACATCACCGCCAGGCGTGCCGAAGCCCATGGCAAATTCACCATCGCACAGAGCCAGCACTGGTGCTGGCGTTAGCCGCGGACGTTTGCCAGGGCGGATTTCGGCGGGGTGGCCCACCTCCAGTCGTCCCTGCGCACCGCGCGACGACACCGTTCCACCCAGCGACGGGATTACCGGCGTATCGCGGGCGTTGTCGGACAGCGTGGCCGAATAAGCGTTGCCATCGGCATCGACGACGCAGCAGTAAATGGTGTCGAGCGCCATGCCGGGCGCTGCGGCAGGATACGAGGACAGTACGGGAATGAATGGTTCGTGCTGTGCGCCCGGCGGTTTTCCTGGCAGTGGCAAGGCACCGGAGGCCTTGTTTGTGTCGATGCGGGCACGTTGTGACGCTGCATATTCCGCAGAGAGCATGCCGGCAACCGGAACATCGACGAACCGTGGATCACCGACATAGGCTTCACGATCGGCAAATGCCAGATTCAGCGCCTCGCAGATCATGTGAATATAGGCAGGGGTGTTGTGGCCGAGGGCCTTCAGATCAACGCTTTCCAGTATCTTCAACGACTGCAACAGGGAAATGCCCTGGCACCAGGTGTCACAGCTGTGAATCTGATGTGTTTTGTAATCACAGCTGATGCTTTGTTCCACTGGAACTTCGAAAGCAGCGAGATCCTCCTGCGTGACGAATCCGCGATGTTCTCGGTGAAATGCCGCAATGCCTTCGGCGATGGGGCCTTTGTAGTAGTAGTCCCGCGCCGCGCGTAACTTGGCAGCGCGGTTGCCCGGCGCATCGCGTTCGGCCTGCATCATCCCCGCAATAGAGCGCGCCAACTGTTCCTGGCGAAAAATTTCGCCGACGCGAGGTGGGCGTCCCTGCGGCAGGTACACAGCGGCACTGGACGGCCAGCGCCGGTATTTTTCATGAAATTTTTCCATGTGGCGCACGAACACCGGATAAGCGGCAAAACCGTCGCGGGCGATTTCATGCGCTGCGGCCGCGGCTTCCTCGAAACTGATGGTGCCGAAATGCAGCAGCGCTTCGACGTGGGTTGCCGGTGCTGCCGGCATGACCGTGCGCAGCAATCCTTCCGGAACCACACCGTTGCCCTCGTTGCGTAGGCGTTCGATATCGGTGGACTGTGGCCACCAGCCCAGGCCGGCGAGGCTGTGTACCGCGCGCGTAGCTTTCTGATAGACCAGCGTGGGCGCAACACCGGAAAAGCTGACGACATCAGGTTGCAATACGGCCAGCGCCATGGCGGCAGAGACGCCGGCATCCACTGCATTGCCGCCACGCTCAAGTATGCGGGCGGCGGTTGCCGCGGCAAGGTAGTGGCCGCACGCTACGGCATAACGCTTGCCGATCAGGTTGGGGCGCCAGCTGGGCCGTGACGGAGTTTCGGTTTGCGGCATGGCGATTCCTCTGGTTAACAGCGTTATTTGTCGCTGCCGGTCTGGGGGGTGACGACATGATAGCCGTACTCATTTGCCGCTGAAGTCAGCCAGTGCCAGAAAGAACCGGCATAGCTGCGTGCAGCGTAGAGCATGAAATTGTCATCATTCTGTGGTCTGTGCAGGATAACGCCGATTTTCGCAATGCTGGTCTGAACGCAGGTTCCCGCCGGAAACTGTCGCGGGTGCAGATCGATTGCGCAGCCCTTGGCCAGCATGTCACTGGATTTATCGCCATGGATCTGTACGGCAATGCGCGCGTGACTGACATCGGTGAGCGTTGCGCCGGGAATCATCATCGTAACGGACCAATGGCCCCCGCTGCTCACCAGCAGCCATTCGTTGGGGCCCAGCCTGAGGATACTGCCTTGCGGACACATGCTCGACGAGTTCGGTGCGATCGGTAGTTTGCAGTTACAGGCGCTGTGCACCGCTTTGCTAAAGGCTGAATCGGCGGTGCCACGCAGATTCAACATGACCAGCGATTGTTGCAGCTGCAGACTAATGCCCTGCCCAGCTGCGGCCGGCAAGGTGGCAGCTAGATCCACCAGAGCAGACAGGCGACGGGGAGTGTCAGCCACGGAGGCGGCTCCCTGCAGTATCAATAAACACAGGCGAAGTGACTTCGACTTCGACGCGGATTCCGGTCAGCGGAGACATGGCATAGACCCTTTCACCCAGTCGTGCGCGACCGCCAGACAGCAGCGCCAGCGCGATCGGGTGCTCCAGCGTCGGGCTATAGCAGGTTGAGGTCACGTGACCGATTATCGGTATGGGCAGCGACTGTTCCGGTTGCAGTGTTAATTGCGATCCACGCGGAATGGGGGTGACGCCGTCGACAGGAGTCAGGCCGACCAACTGGCGACGGTCGGTAGCGACAATTCCCGGACGTGACAGGCTGCGTTTGCCGAGGCAATCCTTGTCTGCGGCCACCATCTTTGCGAAGCCCAGATCGTCCGGCGTAGTACGACCATCCAGCTCCATGCCTGCGGCGTGGCCTTTCTCGATGCGCAGCACGGCCATGGCTTCGGTGCCATAGGGTGTAATACCAAAAGATTGGCCTGCTGCGAGCAAGGCTTCCCATACTGCAAGACCATAGTCTGCGGGGACGTTGATTTCGTAAGCCCGTTCCCCGGAAAAACTGATGCGGAACACGCGCGCAGGCAAGCTGGCGATGTTTATTTCGCGATAGCCCATATGTGGCAGAGCATCGTTGCCGACATCGGCTGACGCAACGGCGGCCAGTATCTGGAGCGATTGTGGGCCGGCGAGCGCCATGGCAGCCCATTGATCGGTCACCGATGTAAGCCTTACATCGAGTTCGCGCCAGTGCACCTGCAACCAGTATTCCAGTGTAGACATCACACGCACCGCATTGGCGGTCGTAGTGGTCATCAGGAAATGTTCATTGCCCAGGCGCGTTGTTGTGCCGTCATCGAACACCATGCCGTCTTCGCGCAACATCACACCGTAACGGGCCTTGCCCACAGCGAGATTGCGCCAGCGATTGATGTAGACGCGCTCCAGGAACTCAGCGGCATCGCGACCTTTGATGTCGATTTTTCCGAGTGTGGAAACATCCACCAGTCCGGCCGACCGGCGCACCGCCAGTGCTTCTCGATTAATGGATTGCAGCTCGGTTTCTCCGCTGCGTGGATACAGCCGCGGCCGTTTCCACAGGCCGGCATTGATAAAGCTCGCACCGGCCTGTACATGCCAGGCGTGCATGGCGCTGGTGCGCACCGGATCGAAATGCGCGCCGATTTCGGTGCCGGCAATCGCGCCCAGCGTGACCGGTGTGTACGGCGGGCGAAAGGTGGTGGTCCCGACCGCGGGAATCTGTGCTGAATTGATTTCGGCGAGAATGGCCAGTCCGTTGATATTGGAGGTTTTGCCCTGATCGGTGCCCATGCCGAGGGTGGTGTAGCGTTTCAGGTGTTCGACTGAAACATAACCTTCGCGGGCGGCCAGCGCGACGTCGGCGGTCGTGACATCGTTTTGCAGATCAATGAAGGATTTAGCATAGCGGAGATGCGCTGCTTCCACTTTCCACAACGGCAGCAGCGATCCGGTCGCCGGCTGGCTGACTGCAGGCTGCGCCGGCGGCGCGGGCGGATTCAGGCCGCATGCTGTTGCGGCCCGCGAACCGGCGGCATAACCGTCGGTTATGCAATCTGCCAGTGCGTAGATGCCGCGTGCCGCGCCCGCCGACTGTTCCGCCTGCACGGATATGTCCGGCACGAATCCTGTCAGCTGGTCGTCATAACGCAGGCGTCCCTTGGATTGCGAAAATAGATGTACGACCGGGCTCCAGCCGCCGGACACGCATAGCAGGTCGCAAGCCAAGCGTTCCACGGCACCGACGGCACGGCCCTTTTCGCAGCGCATGATGTCCACCGCGTTGATGTGATGTGCGCCATACGCCCTGACAATCGCATGGTCATGGATAATCCGTATGCCTGCTGCATGTGCCTGTGCTGCGACTTCACTGCCCGCTGCGGGTCGTGCGTCTACGATTGCGGCAACATGAGTGCCGACACGGTGAAGATCGAGTGCTGCGAGGTAAGCAGAATCATTGTTGGTAAAAATCACCGATCGGTTTCCAGGCCGCGCACCATAGCGGTTGATGTAAGTTTGCGCCGCGGAAGCGAGCATGATGCCCGGACGGTCGTTGTCGGCAAAAACCAGCGGTCGTTCGATGGCGCCGGTGGCAAGCACGACTTGTCGTGCACGGATTTTCCACAATCGCTGCCGGGGGCTGCAGGGAGTGATGGGTGATACCGTTTCGGTGGCAGTCAGAAAGTTGTGGTCGAAATAGCCATTGACGGTGCTGCGTGCAAGTATCGTGACTTCCGGACAGGCGGTCAGATCGGCCAGTGTGCGTATGGCCCATTTTGTGGCGGGCAAGTCATCTATGGTTGCTGTCTCATGGAGCAGGCTGCCGCCGGGTCGGAATCCTTCATCGGCAAGCATGACCCTGGCGCCTGCACGCGCAGCAGCCAGTGCTGCGCTCAGGCCTGCAGGGCCGCTGCCGACAACCAACACGTCGCAATGCGCGTGACGGTGCTCATAAAAATCAGGGTCCGGATCGCGCGGCGATACGCCGAGGCCGGCCATTTTGCGGATCCAATGTTCATACTTCAACCACCATGAGGGTGGCCACATGAAAGTCTTGTAGTAGAACCCTGCGGGCAAAAAACGCGACAATAGATTGTTGATTGCGCCAAGATCAGTACTTACGGAAGGCCAGCAGTGTTGACTGGCGGCGCTTAGTCCGTCGTACAGTTCGATCTGCGTGGCACGGATGTTGGGTTCGGTGCGGGCGCCGGTTTCAAGTTGCACCAGTGCGTTCGGTTCTTCGGCGCCGGCGGAGAATATCCCGCGGGGGCGGTGGTATTTGAAGCTCCGGCCCACCAGATGGATGCCGTTGGCAATCAGCGCGGAGGCAAGCGTATCTCCAACATAGCCCTGCAGGTTGCGGCCGTTGAAGCGGAAGCGCAGTGGCTGCTGGCGGTCGATCAGTCCGCCCTGCGGCAGGCGATGGGATTGCTGGTTCATTGCGGTGGCAAATTTCCGGGCTCAGCGGTGGCTATTACCTCGTGGGTCAGCGTATTGCGACGCACAGCGATCCAGCGGCGGCAGCCGGCACTGTGCTGCCAGATTTCGTCGTGAGGGCCGCGCGGATTGTCGCGCAGGTAAACATAGTCTGCCCATTGCTCGTCGCTGAGGCTTGCGGGTTCGCGCGGTCTCGCGATACCCGCTGCGCCACCGTAGGTATATTCGGTGACATTCCGCGCCCCGCAGTGCGGGCATTTGATCAGCATCATGATGGTGTGCGGTTTCTGCGGCGATTCAATGTGTCCAGGCGAACGGCCCCGAGCCGTGCTCATCCAGTGCGCGGCCCTGCATGTAACGGTCGAGCGTGAACGCGGCATTGAGCGCGTGCGGCCTGTCTTGGGCGATGGTGTGTGCGAAACACCAGCCCGACGCCGGCGTTGCCTTGAAGCCGCCGTAGCACCAGCCGCAATTCAGATACAGGTTGTCGATCGGCGATTTTCCGATGATCGGGCTGCCGTCCATGCTCATGTCCATGACTCCACCCCAGGTGCGCAGCATGCGCAGGCGGCTGAAGCAGGGAAACAGGGAAATCAGTGACTGCACTGCATGCTCGACAGGCGGGAGATTGCTGCGTTGGCCGTAGGAGTTGTACATGTCAAGATCGCCGCCCAACACCAATTCCCCTTTGTCGGACTGGCTGACGTAAAAGTGCGCCGCACCGGATGTGACGACGGTGTCGAGTACAGGTTTGACCGGTTCGGATACCAGTGCCTGTAGCACGTGGCTTTCAATGGGCAGGCGCAGGCCGGCCAGTGCAGCGACCTGGCCAGAATGACCGGCGACGGCGAGGCCGATCTTTTTGGCACGAATGATGCCGCGAGTGGTTTCTATACTGGTGATGCGGTTGCCTTCCCGACTGAAACCGGTAACTTCACATTGTTGGATGATGTCTACACCGCTGGCATCGGCACCGCGTGCATAGCCCCACGCAACTGCGTCGTGACGCGCCGTGCCTCCGCGTCGCTGCAAAAGGCCGCCCATTACGGGGTAGCGTGCGTCCGGAGAGCAGTTGAGCAAGGGAACCATGCTGCTGACGGCCTCACGATCGAGCAGCTCGGCGTCTATGCCATTCAGGCGCATCGCGTTGCCGCGTCGGGAGTAGGCTTCCAGAACGGCGTGGCTGTGCGCCAGATTCAACACACCGCGCGGACTGAACATCACGTTGAAATTGAGTTCGGCGGACATGTTTTCCCAGAGTTTGAGCGAATGCTCGTAGAAGTGCGCATTGGCATCCAGGAAATAATTGGAACGGATGATTGTCGTATTGCGACCGGTATTGCCGCCGCCGAGATAGCCTTTCTCCAGCACAGCCACATTGGAGATGCCGTGTTCTTTTGCCAGGTAGTAGGCGGTGGCAAGGCCGTGTCCGCCGCCGCCGATGATCACGACGTCGTATTCCTGCTTCGGCGCCGGGCTGCGCCAGGCCAGCGGCCAATGTTCGTGGTGGCTGAATGCGTTGCGTAACAGCGAAACGATGGAATATTTCACAAGGGTATTGTTGTCATGCGTAGCTAGCGAAGTGCGTCATCAAAGCAGCATCGATCAGTGCGGTCAACGCGAAAGCAGGGGAATTACGACAGGAATTAGCTGGCCTTCCTGATAGTATAAGTTCTGCTAATGTTATGGTCCCATGCATTGAGCGGGAGGTCTTAAATTGACTAGTCTAGTAGCTGTAGTGATATCGCGCCTGCGATGAATGCCATGAAAACGCGGGGATTGAAAGGTGGGCGCGGCATTGATCTGCATGCATTGCGCGTGTTTCTGGCGGTTGCCGAGACCGGCAATATGACCGCGGCGGCAGGCAAACAGGGGCTGACTCAATCAGCTGTTTCGCAACTCATCAGACAACTGGAAGAGTGCATGGGTGCTGTGTTGGTAGACCGCTCGCAACGCCCCGTCGCCCTGACGGCTACCGGCCGCGTGCTGCAGCGCCATGCGCTATCCATCATCAGTGATGTCGAAGCGCTTGAGATTGCTGTGCGTCATGCGGGATCGAGCAAGGTGCAGGAGCTGAATATTGGTGTGGTGGATTCTTTTGCCTCCACGGTGGGTCCTTCACTGATCAAGGCGTTGCTCAAGACCACGGCAACGCATTTGTCGTTCCGCTCTGGTCTGGCGCACGATCACGCGGAAGGTCTGCTCAGCCGCAATCTCGATTTCATTATCACCAGTGACTCCCTGGATGATGTGGACGGGTTGGAGCGTTACGTCATAATGTCCGAACCTTTCCTGTTGCTGTTGCCCGAAAAACTGGGGGCCGTGTCTGATCTGCAGGATCTGAAAAAGCTGGCAGCAGCACATTCACTGATCCGCTTTTCCGCGCGTTCGCAGATTGGCGTCCAGATTGAGCGTCATATGCGGCGGCTGGGGGTCAAGGCGGCGCGGTTGCTGGAAGTTGATGCGACCGATACTTTGGTTGCGATGATTTCCGCAGGACTGGGTTGGGCGATCGCGACACCTTTTTGCCTGTTGCAGACGGGCGGCAGGGCGAAGGGTGTCAGGGCGTTTCCGTTTCCAGCGGCTGGCTTCAACCGCCAGTTGCATCTGATCACGCGTAGCGGGGAGTACGGGGATTTGCCGCAACGCATTGTTGATCTGTCGTGCGAGATTGTGCGGCGCGAGTGCATGCCGGAGATACGGCGTCTCGCGCCGTGGCTGAAAAACCAGATTGTTGTCGGATGAATCCGTGAGGAGGCGACTTGGCTAGTAGTGGAAAAAATACAAAATCTGATCCTGCAACCCTGCATCGGGATGCGCTGGTGCTGGATGCGCTGACCCCGCTGTATGTGCTCGATGAGCCGTACACGGAGGCGCTGGCTAAAGGTGGGGTGAACGCCGGCTTCCTGAGCGTTGCGTCTCCGCAGCCGTGGGACGAGGTGATGCGGCGTGTCGAGACAGCGCTGGTCAAGATTGAAAAAAATCCGGTATTGATGCTCGCCACCAAAGCCGCCGATATCCGGCAGGCGAAAGAGCAGGGCAAGATCGCGTTGGTGCTGATCACGCAGGCTGCGGACATGATCGAGAAGGATCTGTCTCGCGTGCGCAAGCTGCATGATCTCGGGTTCCGGGTGCTCGGTGTGTGTTACACCTTCGCCAATCTGCTGGGCTGCGGTTGTGGAGAATTGCGCGACGGCGGACTGACTTTCATGGGCAAGGATTTCGTCGCTGCAGTCAACGAATTGCCGATGATGCTGGATGTATCGCACGCCGGCCATCAGACTTCGCTGGATGCGGTGAATCTCGCCAGGGCGCCGGTAATTACCCATGGCAACGCCTACGCGATTAGCCGGAATGACCGCAACAAAAAAGATGAGGTGCTGAAAACTGTTTCTGAAAAAGGTGGGGTCATTGGATTGAATGCGATGCCTCGTCCGTTGGCTCCCAAGGATGCCAGTCTGGAACACATGCTGCAGCATGTCGATTACATCACTGGAAAATTCGGCATGCAGAGCATGGGGCTGGGACTGGATTATGTCGAAGGTTTCAAGAATGAAGGCAAGGTGTTGCCGCAGTCGGTGCGCAATCGTACCCTGCGCCCCGATATTTTTGGGTCAGTCGATGATTTTCTGCATCAGGATTACGCGAGAGATCTGGAAAAAATTGAAAAGTTGCCGAATCTGACTCGTGCTCTGCAGGCAAATGGTTATGTTGATGATGATGTCCGCGGGATACTCGGCGGAAACTGGTTGCGGACATTCGAACGTTTCGTGGGTTAACGTGTGTGTAAAGAAGTAAACGATGGAGGGTGTATGAATAGATATCGGAACATGTTGAAACTCTTTGGCGGCGTGGCTGTACTCAGTGGATTGTCGGCACCTGCGCTGCATGCCGCAGAGCCGTATCCCGAGCGTCCGATCAGGATCGTGGTCGGCTTTACTGCGGGAACCACAACCGACTTTACGGCGCGGCTGTTGGGACAGCATCTTACCGAGCGCTTCGGTCAGAATGTCGTAATCGAAAATCGACCTGGCGCTAACAGCGGCTTGGCAAACAGGCTGGTGGGCGATTCGACGGCCGATGGTTATACCTTGTTGCTGGGGTCGCTTGGTATGGCGATCAGCCACATGCTGTACAAGAATCTGCCGTTTGACCGCAAGGATTTTGCGCCGGTGAGTCTGGTGGTGCTGGCACCCAACGTTATCTGTGTCAATCCCGGGGTGCCCGCAAAAACGACCCAGGAATTGATCAATCTGGCCAAGGCGCAGCCCGGAAAAATCCGCTACGGATCATCGGGACTTGGTAGTTCGGCTTTCCTGACGCTCGAACTGTTCAAGGCCATGGCCAAAATCGACATGCAGGAAATACCGTACAAGGCGACTTCGCAGGCGGTAGCGGATGTTATGGGCGGGCAGATACAGGTTTATCCGCCGAATTTAGTTTCCGCCATCCCAATGCTGAAAAGTGGGCGCTTGCGGCCGATCGCCGTGACGAGCGCCAAGCGTGCCGCGGCGTTGCCGGATATTCCATCGGTCAGCGAGACGGTGCCTGGATACGATGCCAGCACTGGCGTTTACGGAATATTAGTGCCGGTAAAGACCTCACAGGCGATTATTGCGCGGCTGCACAAGGAGATTGCCGACATCGCGCGCACGGCGGATTTCAAGAATCAAGTCGAGAGCCGTGGTGGGCAGGTGGTTGGCAGTACACCCAAAGAATACAACACCTTTCTGGACAACGAAAAGGCGAAATGGGGGAAACTGTTTGCTCAATTAGGCATCAAGCCGCAATAGAACCCTGATCGTGCCCTTTCCAATCGCGGGATGGCCTGCGCCTGGAAAGGGCTTCGGCAGATTGAACGACATGCGATAACAAACTGCATGCCTATTGCTTGGACTGAGTCAGGTTTCAGCCGTCGGTGCGGTGGCGATGGACAGTGCTTGGGTGCCGACGCACACTGTTCCGACCATGAGATCTGCCGTAACCACATGGATTTCGCAAGGCACCGTATTATGGTTGGCTCTGTGCGTTGCTGCGCCGGTTGCCGGGGCGCAGTTCGACAACCTGGTGCGCAGCCCCTATGTCCATTGCGCGTTTTATAAACAATATGAAATCGATCCACGCACCGGCAACCGCCTGCTGGTGGAGGGGCAGTCCGATTCGCTGACCCATTATCAGCGCCTGCGCGGGCGCTTGAGTTCCATCGATACCCGGCGCGCGGGTGCGGCGGACGTGCAGGTGGTGCACGGGCGCAAATATCTGCATTTCATTGAATACAGCGCTGGCATGTATGTGGTGACCACCGTCTATGCCTGCCTGGAACGCGATGTGCAGTCCGGCATCTGCATCAATTACGGCGCGGTCAACGCGCGGCATTTTGATGTGCGCGTGTTGCGCGATCCCGATCAGGTGTATGAAGAACTGCAGTCTTATGCCGAGCCGGGTTTTTGCGACCACAGTTTCATCAATGTGCAGGAGGCGTCGCGTACGTCTCCGTAGCGCATATAATCCGTTGATTATAAAAGAAATTTATGCGGCGCGCAGGCGGCCGGCACGGCAGTCTTCGATTTTCCGGCGCAGGTAGTCCGCAGCCCAGTCGATTTCTTCAGCGGTGTTGAAGCGGCCGATAGTGATACGGATGGAATTGCCCGCCACCGCAGTATCCGAACCCAGCGCCTGCAACACATGCGACACGCCGCCGGTGGAACAGGCCGAGGTTGATGACACGGCAATGTCAGTCAGCGTGGTCACGAGTGAATCGCAGTTGGGGATGTCGAGGCTGATGTTCAGGTTGTTGGCGATGCGCTGCGTCATGTCGCCGTTGAGCAGCACGCCGGGTAGATCCTGCAGGCGCGCCCAGAAACGGTCGCGCAGCAGCCGCAGTGCCGGCACTTCCTCAGTCATCAGTTCGCCGGCGATGCGTAAGGCCGTGCCCATGCCGACGATCTGGTGGGTGGCCAGCGTACCCGAACGCAGACCGCGCTCATGACCACCACCGTGCATTTGCGCTTCAATCTTCAGTTTCGATTCACGGCGTACATACAAGGCGCCTATGCCCTTGGGCCCGTAGGTCTTGTGTGCCGTCAGTGACATCAGGTCTACTGGCAGCTGCGCGAGGTCGATGGCGATCTTGCCGGTTGCCTGTGCGGCATCGACGTGGAAGATAATGCCGCGTTCGCGGCAGATCGCGCCGAGGGCGGCGATGTCCTGGATCACGCCGATTTCATTGTTGACGAGCATCACCGAGGCGAGGACAGTGTCCGGACGCAGCGCGGCACGGAAAGCTTCCGCATCAAGCAGACCGTTTTTCTGCGGGGCCAGGCAGGTCACGGTAAAACCCTGCTTTTCCAGCCACTGCATGGTGTCGAGCACCGCTTTGTGTTCGGTCTGCACGGTGACGAGGTGTTTGCCGCGCGCCTGCGCGGCCAGTGCCGCACCCTTGATGGCCAGATTGTTCGATTCGGTGGCACCGGAAGTCCAGGCGATTTCCCGGCTGTCGGCATGGACCAGATTGGCCACGTCCTCGCGTGCGGCCTCGACGGCGCAGCTGGCAGCATGACCGAAGGCATGCGTGCTGCTGGCGGGGTTGCCGAATTGTCCGGTCAGCCAGGGCAGCATGGCTTCAACTACGCGTGGATCCAGCGGCGTGGTTGCGGAATTGTCGAGATAGATTGGGGTTTTCATAATATGGATGTGCAGTGCATGTTCATGATGCGGCAGGGCTCAGCGCTTTTGTTTTAATGCTTTTGCGTCAATGCGGCGATTACGCGCTGGCGTTTTTCTTCCACATCTTTGGCAAAACCGGGGTGTTGCTGCTCTACCAACCCGGTAGCCAGGCCCAGTTTCAGCAGGGCGACTGCGAAAGTGGCTGACAGATCATCAAGATCCGGACTCGCCTTGGCGAGTTGTATGGCTTCGATGGTTTCATCGCACAGTTGCTGCATCGCATCGTGCAGTTCGTCATCAAACAGTTTGCTTGTGTTCATGGGTAACTTGCCAATATCTTTCCGCTGATTGTAGCGCGATTAGCCGTGCGCGCAGCTTACAATCACAGGCATGAAAATCGCTTTGTGCTCACGCGTGGTTCTGTTGCTGGCATGTGCGTGGACGGCCAATGCTGTTGCCCAGAATTATCCGAATCGTACAGTGCGCATCGTGGTCCCGGTCAGCGCGGGCGGTGCGACCGATGTGTTTGCGCGCACGCTGGCTTATGGTTTTACCGAAGCCTGGAGCCAGCAATTCATCGTTGACAACCGGCCTGGTGCCGGCGGCATGATCGGCACCGAACTGGTCGCCCGCGCTGCGCCCGATGGCTACACGCTGCTGATGGCCTATACCTCGCATGTCACCAACCCTTCGTTGTGGACGCAGATTCCCTACGACACAGTGCGCGATTTTGCGCCGGTGGCGATGGTGGCGACCGTACCCAGTGTGCTGATCGTGCATCCGTCATTGCCTGCGCGTTCAGTGGCCGAGCTGATTGATTTTTCGCGGCGGCGCCCGCACGAACTGGATTACGCTTCCTCAGGTGTTGGCACTGCCGCGCATCTCGCCGCCGTACTGTTCAGCCAGCGCGCGGGGCTGTTCCTGACCCACGTGCCGTACAAGGGTGGATCGCCGGCGATCTATGAACTGGTGGGCGGGCAGGTGTCGATCATGTTCGGCAGCCTGACCACTGCACACCAGCACATCCGCTCCGGGCGGGTGCGCGCGCTGGCGGTGACCAGCAAAAAACGGGCTGCGGCCGTGCCGCAGGTGCCGACCCTGCACGAAACCGGACTCAGGGATTTCGAGGCAGTGGCGTGGTTCGCACTGTTTGCGCCGGCAAAGACGCCGGGGCTGGTCATCAACAGGCTTACCTCCGAAGTCGACGCCATGCTCAACCACCGTGATCTGCGGCAGCGCTTCCTGGCGCAGGGCGCGGATGTCACGCCGTCCACGCCCGGCGAACTGGGCGACCGCGTGCGCACTGAAATCGACAAATGGCAGGGCGTGATCAAGGCAGCGGGTATCGAACGGATGAAAAACTGATTGCTTGCCCGGTTAGTCGACGAGCGGTCAGGCCCGCGACAATTATTTTCGGTTGGAGCTGATTTTTCCCGGTCCGATCAGCGCCACTGCGATCGCGGTGAACAGGAAAAAACCCTGCAGCTCCAGCGCCCAGCCGCCGCTTTTGCTGAGATCAAATAACTGCGAGCTGTGCGCAAGGGCGATGGCGACGACCATGTTGATGGCGATGAGTACGCCGCCGATGCGGGCATAAAAACCTAAAATCAGCAGCAGCGGGGCGAGGACTTCGCCGACCAGCACGCCGTAGGCAAAAAAAGCGGGCAGGCCGTGGCTGACGAGCATGTTTTCGATGCCGCCGATGCCGTTGCTCAGTTTGGCGATGCCGTGCAGCAGCATCAGGATGCCCAGGGTCAGGCGCAGTACCAGTTTGCCGATGTCTTCCATGGTCGTAGTCTCGTCTGGTAGTTCGGGTAGTGTGTGAAAACTGAACGGCGCGTCTCCTGACGCGTCGTCCTGGGTGGCGGCCTTGCGACCGTCATCCTGGCTTCTCTTTGAGCCGGCAGTGGCCACGTGCGCCTACCAGCCGGTAGTCTTTGCGCCTTCGGTGGCGAGCAGCACGTAAATCATCACGCAGGGTTCCTTGCCGCGGTTTTCCCAATTGTGATTGGTGGCGCGCTGGATGACCACGGTGCCCGGCGTCAGATGGACTTCTTCGCCGTTGTCCAGTTGCATCCACAACTCACCCGACAGGCAGATTGCATAATCCACCGAATCCGTACGGTGCCAGCGTTTGGCGACGCCCGGCTCGTATTGGGCGAGCCGGAATACGGAACCGCCGGCGAGGCTGGTGCCCAGTTCCCAGGTGTTGGGATCTTCTTCGGTCATTTCCACGGGCAGTTTTTTGGTGGCCCACATCGGAAGGTTGCCGAAACCCGGGCGCATGGGGATGGGTTCGATGGTGCTGTCCCACTTGATGCAGGATTTGCCTTCCTTGTTGTTGCCGGTGACGACTCTGCGGAATTTCATGATTTCAGTGCTCTCCGTGTTGGCGCTATGTAAAAGCGCATGTGTTGCCTGTTAACGCATTGGCTGCCTGATTAAACTCACCGTCGCGTATGCGGTCCGGTCCGTGCTTGTAGCTGGAGCCCGATTGTAGCGCGTCAGCCGCGGCGTGTAGTGCCGGAGGACTGCGCGCTTATGCAGGACACCCTCAGTTGGCTCGGATGCCGGCTTCGCGGATGACGCGGGCCCATTTGATCATTTCGGCCCACATGACCTTGTTCGATTCATCAACATTGCCGCCGATGATGTCGATGCCGGCGTTGGTAAATCGTTTTTCGCTTGCGGGGTCGCGCAGGGCTGCGTTTGCATCTTTGCTGATTTTGTTGAGCGTGATCCGTGGTGTTTTTGCCGACGTGAACAAACCGTACCAGACGTCGAAGGCATATCCGGGCAGGCCGTTCTCGGCGACGGTTGGCAGGTCCGGGACGGCGGGGCTGCGCTTGGCGCTGGTGACCGCCAGCGCGCGCACCCTGTCGTTGCGCATATACGGCAGCATGGAGCCGACGCCCGCGATGGCCATATGCACTTCACCAGAAAGCAGGGCGATAATGCCTGGGCCGGTACCTTTGTACGGTACGTGCACGATGTTGATGCCGGCAATGACCCGGAACAGTTCGGATCCGATGTGCGAACCGCCGCCGACACCGCCGGATGCGAAACGTATTTCTCCAGGTTTGTTTTTTGCGAGCTGCACTAGCTCTTTGACGGATTTCACCGACACGCCCGGATGCACGGCGAGCACAAAAGGCTGGCTGCCTACCAGCGTCAATGCCGAAATGTCTCGCTTGACATCGAAAGGCAGTTTTTTATACAGCGCCGGGGCAAACGTAATGCCGAATCCCTGCAGCAGCAGCGTGTAACCGTCGGGTGCGGCTTTGGCTACGATATCGGTGGCAATGATGCCGCCGCTGCCGGGGCGGTTATCAACGATCGCCGGCTGTCCCCAGATTTCGGTGAGTTGTTGTGCGAGCAACCGGGCGATGAGGTCAGTGCCGCCGCCGGCTGCCGAGGCGGCGACCATGCGTACCGGACGCTCCGGAAAAGCTGCGGCGCTGGCGCCGACACAGGCCACGGCCAGGCCCACGAGGAGGGTAGTGCGCAAAATGAATTTATTCATGCTTTTTCCTTGTGCGCGGGTTGACTGCAGCTCAGGCTGCTGCCATGCCCGCTTTGTTTTGCAGCAATAAAAAGTTGGCCGCATCCATGACCAGTTCTCCGGCATTGATCTGGTGGTCGATGGCGGTTACCGCAGCGTTTGCCGGCGCGGCAATGCCGAGTTCGCGGCCCTTGAGTTCGACCAGACCGCTGATGAATTCGAGTTCGCTGGTGCGGCCTTTCAGATGGTCATGGATGGGGGCGGTGCGGCCGCCACCGACGTGCGAGAGCAGCGTTTTCATGGTGGTGACCAGGTTCTCGTCGCTGGAGCCTGCAAATTCGTCGGCACGCAATCCGAATATGGGTTCTACGCGGTAACCGAGCGCAGTGCCGACCGCAAAGGATTCGCGGCCCAGTTTCACCGAGAGGTCAAACATGCCGGGGATCTCAGCCGCTTCGAAATTGCGCAGCCCGAACAGGCTGAACGGCCCCATGGTCATGGTGTTGGCAATCAGCTTGGTCCATTTCGCGCCGTAGATGTTGTTGGTTACATCGCAGCGTCCGACCTTGCCCATGATCTCGGCGACTTCCTTGGCCCGCGGCGTAAATGCGCCATCCAGTTCGCCGACGCTGAACCAGCTGCCTTTGCGCGTGGTGTTACGCTGGATTTGTCCTGGGGTAAACAGTTCGGCTTGCAATTCGACCACGCAGCCGATCACACGCTTGCGGCCGAGGATGGAGGCGATTGCATCGTCGTTCATGCCGTTTTGCGTACCGACCACCACGCCGTCAGGTTTCAAGTGCGGCTTGATGAATTCGGCCAGCCAGCGGGAGTCATTGGATTTGGCGGCGAGGAATACGATGTCGAACTTCAGATTGGCGGAGGCCATGTCGCACAGGTGCAGGGCTTTGACCGGCACCTGGAATTGCGAGGTCTTGAACTGCACCTGCAGGCCGTTGGTTTTCATGGCTTTGACATGCGCTGGCCACTGGTCAATCAGCGTCACGTCGTAGCCTGCGTGCGTCAGGTCTGCGCCGATGCTGCTGCCGATGGCGCCTACGCCCAGTACGGCAATTTTCTGTTTCATGATGCTCCCGGGTTTTTGGTGTAAATCAGGTGTTGCGCTGCGCGGCCAGCGCCAGCAGTTCACGCACCGTGTGGTTTTCCATGTTCAGGGCAACTTTGGCGATGGCATCCACCGGCAGATTTGGATTGATACCGCGGAATTTTTCGGTGACCCCTGCGGCATCGACCGGATTGTCGATGGAGCCCGTGGGGTTGAGGATATCCGTGCGCACCCATTTCCCGTCGTGTTCGGCGGCCACCCAGCCGGCGAAATGCGCCGGGTACAACTCGTCCAGTTTGGGGTCGTGCTCACAATCCAGTTGCGCGGCCAGCTCCACCAGCGCCGGATCGCCCATGCGTTCGGCAGTGAACTGCGGCGGCAGCACCTTGCCGTCGGTGAGCGCTGCGGCCACGATGTAGCGCAGGCTCATCTGCGCGTTCAGCGCGCTGCCCGGCGCGTAGTCAAAACCGCATTGCACATCGACCACATTAGACAGGCCGACCTTGACCCGGCGTTTGGTATCCCACGGTGCGCCGATCTTGTTGCGCACCGACAGCGCGGCGTCGATGTAGGCGTGGGTGCTGCCACAGCAGGAGTAGGGTTTGATGGAATTGGTATCGGTATGCCAGATGCGACCCAGGTCGCGCGTGAGCAGCGACACATCGCTGTTGTCGGAATGCGCTTTTAATACGCCGCCGTCTTCAAACTCATAAATCTGCGTCGGCCCGGTGTAACCCATGGCCGCCAGTTCCGCGGCGAGCACGCCGGAATGCACGGCCTTGCCGGCATGGAAACGTTTGCTCATGGTGCCGTCGGCATTAAAGGCCCAGGTGCCGGCGCCCTGCGTGCCGGCAAGGCCCAGTGCCCAGGCCGTCTGCTCGGGATTCAGTTTCATCAGCGATGCACAGGTCGCAGCGGCTGCGAAGGGACCATAGATGCCGGTGATGTGCCAGCCGCGCAGCCGTGTTGCCGAAGGATTCGATGCGAGGCTGGAGCGGATCATGGTTTCGTAGCCGGCGGCAATCGCGGTGATGATCGCGCGGCCATCGGCATCCAGCTTCTCTGCCATGGCGAGTGCGGCAGGTACCGCGATCGCACCGGCGTGCAATTTGGCGTTGTGATAATCGTCGAGTTCGAAAGCGTGTGCGGCAGAACCATTGACCATTGCCGCATCGGCGACACGCAGCGACGGCCCGCTGTCGCCCCACACGGTGGCGTCACCCTTGCCGTTGCTGCCGGCGCGCGCCCACTGCAGCAGCATCTGCGCCCATGGCGTGCCGAATCCGTAGACGGCACAACCCAGAGTGTCGAGGATGGCGATGCGCACGACTTCGCGCGTGCGTTGCGGGATGTCTTCGTATTTGAGGCTGCTGATCCAGTCAGCCAGTTCGCGGGTGGGTGCGCGCGTAGCCGCGGCGCGACGATCATCGTTCATGGTGCATTACTCCTTCGTCTTTGCGGGCAGTTTACCCCAGCGTGTCGAATGTGCGCGCTTGATGTGCGCATCCAGTCCATATGTTATGAGACATCGCGCAGCGGATTTCTTGACACGATTTTTGTCTGCCGCGCATACTGGACTGAGTGATGCGGGGCCGGCGTCGTAAGCGTGATTACGCACCATGTGGCAGCGCCGTAGTTCAATTGATGTGATCAGGAGTCCAAAAAATGGATTACGACGTCATAGTAGTCGGCGGCGGTAACGCCGCCTGTGCCGCAGCAGTGTCGGCGCGGGAAAATGGAGCCAAGAAAGTTTTACTGCTGGAGAAAGCGCCCAAGGCGCAGCGCGGCGGCAACACCCATTTCAGCGGCGCGATCTTCCGCTTCGTGTTTAACCATGCTGATGAAATCGACCGTTTTGTACCGAATGTTGAAGAGGAATACCCGGGATTTCATTCTGGCGTGCCGGTTTATCCGCACGAGGCGTTCCGGGAGGATCTGATGCGCGTCACTGACGGGCGCAGCGATCCGGAACTGTCGAAACTGATGATCGACGAATCCTACGACACCAGCTGTTGGTTGCAGGATGTGGGCAAACACCACTTCGAACTGGCCAAGTCAGTGATGGGCATCAAGGTCGGCGACAAGATCAAATGGCCCAAGGGCGCCATTGTGCGCACCGTGCATGAAGGCGTGGGCCTGTCGAAACAGTGGTTCAAGACCTGCGAAGACATGGGTATTGAGATTCGCTACGAAGCCCATGTGCTTGATCTGGCGATGGACGGGCAGGGGGCGGTGCGAGGCGTGACGGTGCGCGGTGAGCAGGGCCTGCAGACGATCAAGGCCGGTGCGGTGATTCTTGCTAGCGGCGGTTTCGAGACCAACCCCGCGTGGCGCACGCATTATCTCGGACAGGAATGGGGGCACGCCAAGGTGCGCGGCTCGAACTTCAATTACGGCGACGGCCTGCGCATGGCGATCGAAGCCGGCGCGATGCCCTGGGGCCACTGGGGCGGCTGCCATGCGACCCCCATCGTCGCTGACGCGCCCGACTACGGCAAACGCGACCTCACTGACAAGACCAACCGCCTGTCGTATCCGTACGGCGTGATGATCAACGTCGAGGGCAAACGCTGGATCAACGAAGCGCCGGACTTCCAGTCATTCACTTACGCCAAGTACGGTGGTCTGATATTGAAGCAGCCGAAGAGTCTCGTGTATCAGATCTTCGACGCCAAGACGATGCATCTGCTCGAACCGCGTTACTCGAGCAGCGAGCCGTTCCGTTCCGACACGCTTGAAGGCCTGGTCAAGCAACTGAAAGTCGACCACGCGCAGGCAATGCGGACGCTCAATGAATACAACGCCGCCTGCAGTCGCGGCGGTCCATTCGACGCCGCGGTGCTCGACGGCTTGCATACCGAAGGCATCGACCCACCGAAAACCAACTGGGCGCAAAAACTCGACAAGCCGCCGTTTGTGTCATGGCCGGTGACCGGCGGCATCACGTTTACCTTCGGCGGCCTGCGTATCGACAAGCTGACGCGTGTTATCTCGACTGGCTGGAAACCCATACCCGGCCTCTACACCTGCGGTGAAATGGTCGGTGGGCTGTTTCATTACAACTATCCGCTGGGCACGGGGCTGATGTCGGGCGCGGTGTTCGGCCGCATTGCCGGTCGTGAAGCGGCCAGGGAAGCAATGGGCGGCAAGGCGGCAAAGAAAACGGTTGCGAAAAAAACAGCGAAGCCGGCAAGGAAGAAAGCAGTCAAAAAGAAATAGCCATTTTCATGGCAACCAGGTTTCGACGTCGATCGGCATTACGGGTTAAATTACCTGCTTCATTTCAGGAGGAGTGAATTCATGTCGACGACCGACATCACCGGCCAGATGGCCAAGTACATGGTTGAAGCGCGCACGCGGCGCCTCGCTGCGAATGTGGCGCAGGACGCGCGGCACCGCATCCTCGATTCGATTGCGGCCGTGGTGTCGGGCGCGCACCTGAAGCCCGGTGTGATGGCGATCAAATTCGCCCGCGCGCAGGGCGGGGTCGCTGAGTCGACGGTGGCCACGACCAACATTCGTACCACGGCGATCAATGCGGCGCTGGTTAATGCAATGTTCGGCCACGCCGACGAGACTGATGATTTTCATCCGGAGACCAAGGCGCATCCGGGTTGCTCGGTGGTGCCGGCGGCACTGGCGATGGCCGAGCGCGAAGGCAGTTCCGGTCTGGCACTGCTCAATGCGGTGGCACTGGGTTACGACCTGTGCTGCCGTTTCCTCATCGCGCTGGGTGCAGAGCATGTGCGCGGCGCACACCGCAGCGCCGAGGGTACCAGTTCGACACTGGGTGCCGTCGGTGCTGCGGCTGCGATCGCCAAGCTCGATGAAAAGGGCATGCGCCATGCGTTGTCGTACGCAGCGCAGCAGGTCTCCGGCATCTGGAGCTGGGTGCGCGATGCCGAGCATGTCGAGAAGGCGTTTGATTTTTCCGGCATGGGCGCACGCAACGGCGTCACTGCGGCGATCATGGCGCAGATGGGATTTTCCGGCGTGTGGGATGTGTTCGACGGTGAGCACAATGTGCTGATCGCGCTGTCACCCAATCCCACTCCGGAAGCCATGGTCGCCGGACTCGGCAGCCGTTATTTCATCAGCGAGACCGCGATTAAGCCGTTCTCCGTCGGCTACCCGATCCAGTCACCGCTCGATGCCATGCTCACGCTGCGGCGCCAACACGGGCTGACGCCGCAGAACGTGGAGAAAATCATCGTCAACTTGCCCGAAGACGGTGCGCGCGTGGTCAACGACCGTTCGATGCCCGACATCTGCTGCCAGAACATCATTGCGCTGGCGCTGGTTGAGGGCACGGTCTCGTTCGAAGACAGCCATTCCTACGAAAAGATGGACGACCCGCGCATCCGCGCGGTCAGGGCGCGCGTGCAACTCATTGCCGACAAGTCGCTGATGGATCCTGCCGCACCCCGCAGCGGCCGCGTCGAAGTCGTGCTGAAGGACGGGCGCACGGTCAGCCACTTCACTCGCCATGCGCCGGGCACGCCGGAGAACCCCATGAATACCGAACAGGTCAACGCCAAAGCACTGCTGCTGATGGCGCCGGTGCTGGGCGCGAAAAACGCCGAAGCCGTCATCGAGCGGGTGAATGCGCTGGAATCACTGAAAAACGTGCACGAGCTGCGCCCGTTCTTGTCGGGAGCTAAGGGCGGCGCCAGGAAAACGACGAAGCGCAAGTTGGTGGCGAACAAAGTGGTCAGGAAGCCGGTGAAGAAAACCGTGAACAAGGCGGCGAAGAAAAAGTGATGGCGCCTATGGCGGCTCGCAGAGCGATAAATATTATAAGTTATTGTTTTAATTAACTATTTATATTGTAACGGCATTAATCCGGATGGTGCGTGGCTGCGCTGGGTGTGGGGTGAATGATTGGATGGGGCGGCGGGACACAATCGAAAGGTCGAAATGCGGATTTAAATCCATCTCTTAAGGCTTCTATTTCTAGTTGGGCCTCAAAGACGGACAGAGTTCCTAGGATGGAGTGTCCTTTTGCCGGGTAACCGTCACGCCATGGACGATAGCCAGCCCGGTCAGGCAGAGAGCGCCCACCCCGATCCACTGCAGAGGCACGTTGAGCAGGTGGGCACCAATCGCCATACCGGCAATAAATATGATGTATCCAACGAGATATATTCCAAAAGACATGAGCGTTACCCAGAAATCAGACAACACCATCGTATCCGTCTCGTCCCGTTCGTTCAGTGCGCTAGCACACGCATCAAGCGGGTACACGCGAATGTCGATCGGGTCGACACGTTTCAGTTAGAGATCGCAATGAACGACATGTTTGACGGAACTCACCAATTGATCAGTTTTTCCGCAATGCCATGGGTGGTGCGCGGGATCTAGCTGCCGTAGGGTCCGTGGTCATGAGGGCGCGGTCCAACAAATCGTTCAACCCGACGCAAAACCGCTACACGGTTTTGTTCCCTCTACTACACTCCGGTGCTGGTCGACTCAAGCGTTTCTCGCCTCGTCCGGAATTCAGTGCTAGTGAGTAAATGAGGTCAGTGTGTGCTGCCCATGGCTCTACGGACACCTCGAAACGGGGCCATCTCGAGTTAGGTGCGCTGGCGTAAGGTGAGTCTGTGCCGCAAGGGGATACGGTTGGGGGAAGCAGAAATCAGCATCGCTGCCAAAAGCGCGATTCGCTTCTGGCAATCCCTTCGAACCGATAGGTCATCCCATGAACAGCATCATCTACATTGTCGACCTGGTTGTCATTATTCTTGTCGTGTTGTCTTTTTTCGGTTTGCGTTGAAGGTTGTGCGGGCCGTGAAAAAATCAGTCAGTACATCGAATGCTCCGGCTGTAAGAAAAGGCCGCGTGCCCGGTGCGTTCAACGAAACCGGCAATGACAATCCGGAAATCAGCGGGCCCGTTGGTCGATGGGAAGTCCGGCAGGAGATTCACCGGACGAATGTTTCCCGGCAATTACAGCGCCCCGTCGAGCGCAGCAACCAGCGCCGCCGCCCCTGATCGCATGGATGCCAAAAAGGCTGCGGCCCCAATACTGTTGCAATCCCCTAAACAGAACCAGATCCTTGCGGCGTTGCCGGCCGCGGATTACAAACGCCTGCTGCCTGCTCTGGACTCCGTCGAATTGCCGCTGGGTCATGTGCTTTATGAACCGGATGTGCCCATGACACATGCCTATTTTCCGATTTCCGGCATCATCTCGATACTGTATGTCATGCAAAGCGGCGCATCGGCGGAAATCGCGATTGTCGGCAATGAGGGCATGGTCGGTGTGGTGCTGTTCATGGGCGGCGACAGCACTTCCAGCCGCGCTGTGGCGCAAAATGCCGGCACCAGCTACCGGCTCAGGGCAGACATCCTGCGCCGGGAATTTGCACGGGGCGGCCCGTTGCAATACCTGACTTTGCTTTATACGCAGGCTTTGATGGCCCAGATGACACAGACTGCTGCGTGCAACCGGCACCATACGCTGGACCAGCAACTGTGCCGCTGGCTGTTGTTGAGCCTGGACCGGCTCTCGGGCGACAAACTGACCATGGCGGAGCAACTGATTGCGAACATGCTCGGTGTCAGCCTGGAGGGCGTGACTGGGGCGCTCGACAAGCTGCAGGCGGACGGCATGATTCGCCACAGTCTGGGTGTCATCATGGTTCTTGATCGACTCGCACTGGAGGGCAGTGTGTGCGAGTGCTACAGGGTGGTAAAAAACGAGTTCAGCCGCATGTTGCCCTATGAACTGGTTGCATGAGCATTAAATTTCCGATTTCGCCCCACTGGGTCAGTCTGTTTTCGCGGTGTTGTTTTTCACTGCGTCAGTTTGCATCCCCACCGGAGGGTGATCTACCTGGGTTGTGCCGAAGCGTTCATATTCCGCAATCACCTGTGCGCCGAGCAGCAGCAGCGCGGCCGCAATCTCAACACTAAGCAGCACGACAATGGCCGTGGTCAGCGAGCCGTAGACCACACTCAACTGCGACAACGTGGCGAAATACCATGCCAGCGCGTGGCGGATGACTTCCCACAACACACTCGCAGTGGCGCCGCCGATCACGGCGTGGCTGGGCGAAATTCGCCCCGCCGACATGAAAAAATAGATCGCGGAAATGACGAGGATTTCAATACTGACCCCCGCGAGGTAGAGCATGAAGCGCGAGATGCCGCCGAGCGACCAGGAATGTCCGAGGATGCGCAGTTCCGTTTCGCCGATCGCGATCAGTTGCGCGAGCACCAGAGTCCCGATGAACAGGGCTGCGCCGATGAACATGATGTAGACCAGGGGCAGCAGTGCTGCAACAAGAAAATGCCGCTGCTGTGTTGCCACGCGATGCAGAAAAATTACCGAGATTGCGTTTTCCAGCACCTTGAAGGCGAGCGAGCTGAAGAACAGCATGGTCACGAGCAGCACCCAGCCGATCGCGTCGCGGTGTTTCAGGAATGCCGCCAGCTCAATCACCAGCGCATTGCCTTGCCCCGGCGCCAGGTGTTCCAGCGCATGGCGCAGCGTCGCCAGCAGCTCAGCCTGGTCGATCACCTGCGACAAGGCGATCACCATCAGGACCAGCAGCGGCACGATGGACAGCAGGGTGTAATACGCCACTGCACCGGCCAGCAGCAGTCCCTGATTGGCGCGAAAAGCCCTCAGCACTTGGAGCGCGAACGCACCAGGATGCTGGAGTATCCGGGCAGACTGCGGGCTGATCAGTGGCAAGGTGGATGACAGGAAAAAGGACGGGCAGAAGAATGACCGGCGATCGTATTAACCGTATCCCGTGATTGTACTGGAGCTTGCAATCCCCAATCAGCCTGCGCGCAGTGCGGGCAGTGAGGCTTGTTGCCGCAGATATTCCCGGCGTTTCATGTCGAGGTATTCGCTGCGTTCCATTTCATGCAACTGGCGCGGATAACGCTCGCTGGCCACGAACCAGTCATGCAGGCGTTTTTCAAGTCGCGCCTGGAGCGGTGTTGACAGGGCGCCGAGATAGGCCTCAATGGCCAGGTAATAACGCATGGTGTTGCGTTCCACCACGCCGCGCATCCCGCCGATGTGGCGGGGCAGCCCGTTGGCTGCGGTGCCGGCCACGGTGAAGCCCACCTTGTCCCTGCCGATGGTGCCGAGGTAGGCCTGCATCGCCAGCCGGCCCATCAGGCCGTAGTTGTACGAATAAGACAGGTGGATGAAGGTGCGGCCTCTGTCCAGAGGGATCGCCTCGAGCACGATGCGGTAGTCGCTGGTGCTCAGCGGGCCTTCGTCTGCGCTCAGCGTGACCTGCAGGTAATCCGGCGTCTGGGCGGCGACCCTGTGGGCGAAAACCACGCGGTAGGTCTCATCCAGCGGCTGGTCGTGTTTTTTGCCGATGCTGACGTTGATGATGTCCCCGGCCGCGGCAGTCGCGGCACGGCAGTATTTGGTATTGAGGTGCAGCATCAGGATGTCACACCAGTTGCCCGGACTGCTCAGTGCCGCTCCTGCGGTGGCAAACGGGTAATTGAGTAGCGCGTAGATGCCACCCTTCACGCCCCCCGGTGTTTCGCTGGAGTCCAGATGGAGCGGGCGCTGGAACTGGTTATTGCCGAGCTGTTCCTGCAGCGCACTGTATTGGGTGCGAAGTGACGCGGCTGCATTCACGCCGGCCACACCGGCATGGACCATAATCGTGCTTGCGCAGAGCAGGGCGATCGCGGCCAGTCGCGCCGGCGCCAGGAACCGTATTGCGGATGGCGGCGTCGGAATTGCATTTGCAGCAGTCATGGACATTCACGCTTACAGCCAGTATTCCCACAAGCGGGCGGCTGTTTCTTTCAGGCGATTGCCGAGCGAGCGCTGCTCCCATTGTTCGGGCGTGATCAGGGAGGACGCGGCCAGATCGGTGTCGAACATGGTCTGCATTTGCGCACCAAACGCCTGTCCGAGGATGACGGCGTTGACCTCGTCGTTATGCAGGAAGCTGCGCCAGTCGAGATTGGTCGAGCCGACGGTCGACCACACGCCGTCGATGAGCGCGGTTTTGGAGTGCAGCAGCGCATCATGCCGTTCGTAGATTTTGACGCCTGCGTGCAGCAGCTCGGCGTAGTACGAGCGCCCGGCATGGAATACCAGCCAGGAATCGGTATTGCTCGGCAGGATGATTTTTACGTCTACGCTGCGCTGCACGGCGGCCTTGAGTGCGGCCAGCAACTGCGGGTCAGGTACGAAATAGGCGTTCGTCAGGTAGACGCTGGTTTCGGCATTGCCGATGGCGGACAGCAGCGTGGCATAGATCAGGCTGTAGGATTCATCCGGCGAACTGCCGATGGCACGCATGGTTTCGCTGCCCTGGTCCCGCTGTTGCGGGAAATAGTCTTTGGGCGCAAGCGGTGCACCCTTTTGTTTTTCCCAAGTCGCGAGAAACAGTTTTTGGAATTCGCCGACCACCGGGCCTTCGACCTCGAGGTGGGTGTCGCGCCACGGCGGCCCGCCGGTGGGGCGTTGTTTGGAGCGGTGACTGAATGACCCGCCGGAATACACGCTGCTGATGTTGATGCCGCCGAGGAATGCAGTCCGACCGTCGACAATCAACAGCTTGCGATGATCGCGCTGATTGACTGACCAACCCTTTTTGACCGTCAGGGGATTGACCGGGTTGAACTCCAGGACCTGGATGCCGCTGTCGGTGAGGCGCTGGAAAAATGTGCGGGGTGTGTGGATCGCTCCCACGCTGTCATAGATCAAGTTCACCGTCACGCCCTGCGCCTGCTTTTCGATCAGCGCATCCGCAAAGCGATTGCCGACCTCATCGTCCTCAATGATGTAGGTTTCCAGGTTGATATGATTTTTGGCGTTGCGGATCGCGGCAAACATGCGCTGATAGGTGGCGGGGCCATCCTGCAGCAGCACCACTTTGTTGCCGGTCATCAGCGGGCTGCCGGTGATGGCCTCTTCGAGTGCCAGATGCCGGTCGAAGATGCTGGTTTCCTTGCCGCGGCTCTGTAGTCGGCTGAGGATGGCTTTGCTTTGCTGTGCGCTGAGGGGGCCACGCGCGCCTTCGAGTTGCACGGGCCGCGCCTGGTGCCTCGCCATGTCGGGTACGATGACCGGCAGCGCGCTGCATCCGGACAGCGTGACTATCAGCGCTGCCGCAAGGCATCCCGTGATTCCAAGTCGATTGGCCAGCTGGTTTGGTCTGTTGCGCAATGTTGCTCCGGATCACGTTTAAATTGTCCTTTGAGATTATCGACGCGATTGCCCGGCAGCACTGTGCGGTAACGAACGAACGTGTGGCCTGCCCCGGATTGGATTATTTGGGCTTCTTCTTCCGGATCCTCTTCTCCACAGTATCGGGTTCGATCTTGTCGTAGTTCTCCAGACCAATCAGGTCCTCCACTCCTTTGCTGGCGGTTCGAGAAATTTACCGGTTTAGACGAGGGCGAGGAGTCTGGTCGTCATGCGGGTCATGGCGTTGTTAATCCTTTTTGGGGTTGAGTGCAGCGCGCGCCTGCTCGACCAGATAACGTGGGGCGCTGACCTGCGGGCGGCTTTGCGAATAGGTGATAGCAATCGTGTGGCCTTCGGGGTGCGCGATCCAGAAGTCGTAAGTCACATTGGACTTGTGCTCATGCGCCTGTCCTGTGCTGTCGCAATAGAGGTAGCGCAGGAAGTGGCTGGTTGACTGAGACCCCTTGGTGTTGTGTTTGAACTGCCGTAAGACTACGCCGTCGACGTCGATGCCATCCTCCGCCAGCCGTTTCATATCCAGTCCACGGGAAATAACGAGCCAGATCGCCAGCGCGATGATTCCGAGAACCACGATTGCAGTGGTTGTTCCCATTACTTAGGCAATATTGGAGTTAGACGGTACACGCCGCTCAATATTCCTGTCGCGGCACCGGTCGCAATGCAACACATTACAGCGCCTGCGCCTTAAGCGTGTCGCACTGGTTGAACTGGCCGGTGTCCAGTCCGCGGCGGAACCAGCGCACGCGTTGTTCCGAGCTGCCGTGGCTGAAGGATTCCGGCGTGACATAGCCGCGTGCCTGCATTTGCAACCGGTCGTCACCGATGGCCGTGGCCGCATTCATGGCTTCTTCAACGTCGCCCGCTTCAAGAATCTGGCGGGTGCGATTCGCGTGGTGCGCCCAGATGCCCGCAAGGCAATCGGCCTGCAATTCCAGGCGCACTGACAGTTTGTTGTAATCCGTAGCCGATAAGCGCTGGCGCGCGGCATGCACCTTGTCGGAGATGCCGAGCAGATTCTGCACGTGGTGCCCGATTTCGTGAGCAACGACGTAGGCGCGTGCGAAATCGCCTGGCGCACGAAAACGTTGCTGCAATTCATCGAAGAACGACAGGTCGATGTAGACTTTCTGGTCGCCGGGACAGTAAAAGGGGCCCATCGCCGCCTGCGCACTGCCGCAGGCGGACTGTACCGCGCCACGAAACAATACGAGCCGGGGTTCGCGATACTGCGAGCCGCTTTGCTTGAACAAGGCGTGCCAGGTGTCTTCGGTGTCGGCGAGAACAACGGAGACGAATTTCGCCTGCAGATCGTTTGCGGGCGGTTTTTGTGCCGGTGCCTGCAGCGATGTGCCCGGCTGTCCGCCGCCTTCGAGCAGATTCAGTACCATCGAAGGATCAACACCCAGAAACATCGCTACCACGGCGATCAGGATGACGCCGACGCTGCCCCCGGCGATACCGCGGCCCATGCCGCCGCCTCCGGCCCGTCGATCCTCGACGTTGTCACTTTCCCTGCCGCCTTTCCAACGCATGAGGTTCCTTTATGTTTTTTCTGCCGCGCAATCCTGCTATCCGTTTTAATGCTGCCACACAGGATGCCGCCGATCTAACCGACCCACGCCTGCGCCATCACATCCAGGCGGATATTTTGTGACTGCTGCTGGTCTCCGCGGTGCGCGGTAATGGTCACGATGCGAACGCCGGGCTGGGCAAAGCTCAGCTCGTGCGAAAATGTCCCCGGCGCCTGCACGTCGTCTTGCGCGAGGCTCGCGCCTTTTTCATCGCTGAGGGTTACCTGCACCGGGCCGCTGCCGGCCATGATGGCCTGGATGCGGAAGGCTGCACCGACGACGCGTCGGTAAACCTGTGGATCACGCAGGGCGTTGTATTGTAGGCTATTGATTTTAATCATATTTATTAAGTTTTCATTCATGATGCACTCCTCATTGCAATGCCTGACATTCTAGACGCGGATGCCCCGCAGGGCGAACTGATTGCCGCGGCTGGAACGGTTGATGTTGCGCTGCTCGCATTCGAGGCCGCGATTACGCGCGGTGAAGTACTGCCGCTGGAAACAACTGTTGATACCGCGATCGCACTGACCCGGCGTCTGGTCACGGCCTATGTCGCGGCCGATGGACAAAAAATACTGCCAGGCGAGGATGCGGATTTTCTCGAGGTGTTCAAGGTCCTGGTGAAGGGTGATCCGACCTGGAATGCGATCCGCGACAACTGCCGGGAACTTGTGTACTACCGCAACTGTATTAATATGGAGCGCAGGGATGCGTTGCCGAAGGTTCCGGAGAAAATGGCCGTGCGCACGGCGCGGCATGTTTACCTCTATATCAAGACGCGTTGTGTCCGTGAAGGCAGACTGGCGGATTAGCGGGCTGCTGTGACTTTATTTTGATTTTGGAGTGGTGATGAAGACTGCAACAAACCGCGTGCGCGGCGTGGAACATGACATCGTGCAAATGCCGCAGGCTGGTGACAAAGCACCGTACTACGAACCGCAGGGCAATGAAGTGGCGATTTTCGAGGCGGCATACAAGCGCCGCCTGCCGGTGATGCTGAAAGGCCCGACCGGTTGCGGCAAGACGCGCTTCCTGGAATACATGGCGTTTCAGACCAAACGCCCGCTGGTGACGGTGTCCTGCCATGAAGATCTGACGAGTTCCGATCTGGTCGGCCGTTTCCTGCTTGAAGGTTCCGACACCGTGTGGCACGACGGTCCGCTGACGCGCGCCGTGAAAGTGGGCGCGATCTGTTATCTCGATGAAATCGTCGAGGCGCGCACCGATTCCACCGTGGTGATCCATTCGCTGACTGATCACCGCCGCAAGCTGTCCGTTGAAAAGAAGGGGCAGGAAATCGATGCGCATGAGGATTTCATGCTGGTGATTTCCTACAACCCCGGCTACCAGACAGTGCTGAAGGATCTCAAGCCGTCGACCAAACAGCGTTTCATCGCGATCAATTTTGATTTTCCGCCGGAAGATGTCGAGCGCAAGATTCTGGTGCAGGAGGTTCCGGGCACCAAGCCGGATATCGCGGAGAAACTGGTCGCCATCGGCCGCAAGGCGCGACTGCTGAAGGATCACGGCCTGGAAGAATCGACCTCAACGCGCGCGATGGTTTATGCGGCAAGCATGATGTTGGCGGGGCTGGATCCGGTTGCTGCCTGCCAGGTGGCGATGGTCAATCCGATCACCGATGACGTCGAACTGGCTGACGCGCTGATGGAAATCGTCAACGCACATTTTTCTTGATCGCTTTTCTATCCGTCATTCCGGCGAAAGCCTGGAATCCAGGATTCTGTCGAGGTTGCGCTGGATTCCGGCTCACGCTCCGCTTGGCTGGAATGACGAAATAGAAGGTTGTAAGTCCTGATGATTGTCTTCAGCCCAAAGCCACGTATTTTCCATACATGAAACACACCCCCGCCGTCGAAAAGGCGGTTACACAACTCAAAGACCTCAGCGTCGTCGCCTACCGCGAAGTCGAGCAGGTGCTGCCGGCGATTGTGCCGCACGGCGAAGAGGTGACGCTGCAGTGGCTGGCCGCGTGCACGGCGCTGTTCAGTTTCGAGCGCGATGCCGGCAAGGCGTTCATCCGTGGCAGTCTTGAAGCCGAGTCGGTTTCTGAAACCGTGTTGCCGTGGACCGGCCAGGCGCTGGCTTTTATGCAGTGGCGGGCGTCGTGGCGCGCGTTGGAAGGCTTCATGGCCAACGTCGCGCGCGCCTATGGTTCGCTGGGCCATGCAGGCGAGGAACGCTGGGCGGAAATCGGTTTTGGCTGGTGCGCGCGCCAGATCGAAAGCGGGGCGGCGTATTTCAGTATGCCGGTGCTGGAGCTGGCCGGCCGCCATGGTGGCATTACTGCCATTGAGCAGCTGGCGACGCCGGCCGATGAATTATTCGAATCGCGCAAGCTGATGCTGTCGACTTATCTGTCGGGTGCCGTGCGTGTGCGCAACTTGCTCGGCGCACAGGCCATACTGCCGTGGGCGTCGCGCGGCGCCGACATCATGCAGTCGGGGCGTGCGCGCGGTGAGGCCTATTTCCGGCTCGAATCCGAAGAAAGCCTGTCGCTGCTGCTGGAACACCTGCCGGGTTACCGGCTGACCGATCGTAATCGCCTGCTGGCGATGTTGCTCGATGTCTGGTTCGGCAGTGAGTTTGAATTGAAGGAAAGCAACTGGTCGCCGGAGAAGGGGCGGCCGTTCATCGAAACCGATGGTCGCAGTATTTATTTTCCGGCAGTGATGGCCGATCGCGAAGAAGCCATACTCGCCGTGCTGCACACCGCAGGCCATATGTATTTCCGCACTTTCAGCCGTACGGGCATGCGCGACATGTTCGCCGAGGCGAAGATCGGGTTTCCCGAAAAAGGTGCCGTGTCGTGGGCGCCGCTGTTCATGCGTTTCGGCGACGATGCACTGCGTTTCCAGCTGCTGTTTGATATCTGCGAAGACCTGCGCGTCGATTATCGCGTGCAGCGCAACGTGCCCAACTACCTGAAGCGCATGCGTAATGCTGCCCACGGCCTGGTCGTGCGCCATGCGGAATCTGCGCCTTATTACGAGCTGGCGCAGGCGAGCATAGAGGCCGCGCTGGCGCAGACCGACGGCACTGCCACGGATGATGCACGGTTTGCGCCGCTGTTTGCGGCAGGTGCCACCATAGCCACGGCCTACCGGGTGGCGGTCGACATGCACGCCACCACTACGCTGCCGCCGGTGACCTCCCTCGAGGCTTTTTATGCGGCGTATCTGCCGGGACGCAGCCCGAATGCGACACGCATGGCGCATCCGCAGGAAAACGAAGACGATGAGCAGCAGACCCAGTCCGGCGCCGAGCAACACAGCGAGCAGCAGGAGGAGGGTGGCGAGGAAACCGATGCGCCGCAGAATGCCGAGTCTGGTGATCAGAGTGACAGCGGCGAGAAGCAGGAGATGCCGAGTTATGGCGATTCGTCCGGACAGTCGGCGCGGGCTTCCAGCCAGAGCGACAAAGAGGGCGCGAACCAGGGCAGCAGCGACAAAGGCATACCGTATCCGGAATGGGATTACCGCGAGTCGCGTTACAAGCGGCACTGGAGCTGGGTGCAGGAAAAGCGGCTGGCTGAATCGAACATGGGCGAAACCAACCGCCTGATGAAGCAGTATGCAAATGCGCTGAAGCGGCTGAAAAAAGCCATTCAGTCGCAGAAGCCGACGCGTACCGCGCCGCTGACCCAGCAGTTCGATGGCGATGACATGGACCTGAATGCGGTCGTGGCCTTTGTCGCCGAGAAACGTGCCGGACGTTCCCCGAATCCCAATATCTACAAGCGCCGCGAAATCCGCCAGCGTGAAGTGGCGGTAACGCTGCTAGCTGACATGTCGACCTCGATCATGCAGCACCTGCCCGAGGGCGGCGGCCGACTGGTCGACCGTGTGCGTGCCGGCGTGCTGCTGTTTGCCGAAAGCATGGAGGAAGTCGGTGACGCTTATTCGATTGCCGGTTTCTGTTCCAAATACCGCGACAACGTCAGTTATTATATGCTGAAGAATTTTGACGAAAAAATGTCCGATGACATCCGCGCCCAGATCGGCGGCATGTCGGGACGGCTGGCGACGCGCATGGGCGCGGCGATTCGTCATGCCACGGCGCGTTTCGAAGGTGTGGAAAGCAGGAGGCGGCTGCTGCTTTTGCTGTCGGACGGCCGACCCGAGGATTACGATGACGGCGGTGACCGGCGTTATTTGCACGAAGACACGCGGATGGCGGTGAAGGAGGCTGTGGCGAAGGGTGTGCATCCGTTCTGCATCACTGTGGACACCATGGCCAACCAGTATCTGCCGCAGATTTTCGGGCCCGGACATTATATGGTGCTCGACCACATCAACAGCCTGCCCAACAAGTTGCCGGAAATTTATCTCCGGCTGCGCAGATAGGGCATCGGGACGCGTCGTACCCAGCGGAGGACTTATGTCGGAACAGGCATTGTGGGACGTCATATTGCGACTGGCTGCGGCGATTGCTGCCGGCGGATTGATCGGCATAGAGCGCAGCTACCATGGCCGGCCAGCCGGATTCCGCACCCATACGCTGGTGTGCCTGGCTTCCGCACTGCTGATGCTGGTGACGGTTTATGAAAGCCAGTGGTTTGTGCAGCACGGTGATTCCCGGGTGGTCATCGATCCCACGCGCATGGCGCAGGGGATCATGACCGGCATCGGTTTTCTGGGCGCCGGGGTCATCATGAAAGAAGGGCTTGCGGTGCGCGGGCTGACCACTGCGGCTTCAATCTGGGTGACGGCCGCCATCGGCATCCTGTTCGGCATCGGCTTTTATATTCCGGCACTGCTGGCCGTGGCGGCAACGCTGGGCACGCTGTCATCGTTTCGCTGGATCGAGAGCCGGATGACCACCGAGTACTACGCCCAGTTCCACATCAAGTTCAAGCGTGACAACACGATGACTGAAGAGAATCTGCGTGCGATTGCCAAGGCATGTGGATTCTCGATTGCCAACCTGACGTACGAGCTGACCGACGGCGGGCAGAGTTTCGAATACCGCATGGGCATGAAAACCCTGCGTGTCAGCAACATGAATGCGTTGTCAGAGCGGCTGAAAGCCGATACATCGGTCGTTGAATTCCGCCTCACGCCGGTCGGTGCCTGATCTCGAGCGGTCGTCTGCGCTGATTCCCGGCAGCGCCACGCGTGCCGGCACCGAAGAATATGTGCGTACGGCGGGCGCGCATTGCGGCCCCGGGCACTACAGTGATTTTCTCAATCAGCATCTGCAGTTGTCGTCGCTGGGCATAGGCACCTTCCCCGGCGCGGCTACCGCTGAAATTGATGAAGCTTATGCGGCGAGCATCGAAAGGGCGCTGAAGGCGGGCATCAATGTCATCGACACTGCCGCACATTACCGCTATGGCCGGTCCATGCGCGCCGCCGGAGAGGGCCTCCGGCGCGCTTTTGCTGCGGGTGTCACGCGCGAGCAGGTCTATGTCGTCGGCAAGGGCGGGTTTCTGCAATTTGATGACGGCCCGCCGGCTGATCCTGATGCCTGGTTCGAACAGCACATCGCGCGCAAGGGTCTGGGCACCCGTGATGATCTGACTGGTGCGCACTGCCTGGCACCGGGTTATATCGCCGCCCAGATCGACGGCATGCGCGAGGCCATGGGGCTGGCGACGCTGGATGCCTTCCTGATCGACCAGCCGGAAGTGCATATTCCGCGCACCGGCAAGGAAGAATTGAACCGTCGATTGCAGAGTGTATTCGCGGTGTGCGAGCAGGCTGTCAAGCAGGACAAGATCCGCAGTTATGGCATCTCAACGTTCGCAGGATTCCGGGTGGAGACCGACGATGCGTTGTTCCAGTCCCTGACTTCGCTGCTTGCGCTGGCCGATGCGGCTGCGCGCCTGGTGCAGCAGAACCCGAATGTGCGCCATCACTTTCGACTGGTGCAGATGCCGTTTAATCCGGTGATGAATGAAGGTTTCACGCGCTTCAGCCAGGCCACCGGCCAGGGCAATGTGGCCTCCACGCTGCAGGCGGCGCATCAGTTGAAAATTTTTGTCATGGGCAGCCATGGGCTGGCCAAGGGGCATCTGGCGGCAGCCGGTACCGAAAGCCTGCAGGCAGTGATGCCGGATATGAGCAACGATGCGCAACGCATGCTGCAATTCAACCGGTCGACCCCGGGGCTGGGTGTCAGTCTGGCCGGAATCAGCACGCCGGCGCATCTGGATGATGTGCTCGCCGTGGCGGAGCGGGCGCCGCTGGCGCGAGCTGATTACCTGCAACTGTATCGCCGTGCTGAATAATCGGTCGTTGTAAGGTGGTGATCATGGGCCCGACCAAAAGTCAGTACGGATGTATAAGTGGAGGAATGGGCGAACGAATGATTGAACTAAAGAGCGAACGAAAGATAAGCAGGGAGGGCCTATGTCTGACAAACCAGCTGTGCGGCGACAGACCGAATGGGTGCCGCTGACCAAGGCGCAGTTTCGCGAGCGTTTCTACCAGAAATTTTATGACCCGGAGTTCGGCAAGGTGGCCGCCGCGCTGGAGCAGGTGTTTGAGGTGGCGTGGGAGGGTTACATCGAGTACCGCAAGTCACCGCGCAAGCAACAGGCCGGCGCGGAATTTGCCGATCCTGACATGCAATTGCCGGTGGAATGGCTGCAGACGCGTGCGGCCATCCGCGCCGCCGAACAGCGGCAGAAGGATCCCGGGTCGCCGACACGCATCCTGATCGTCAACGGCTCCACCCGCAGTGAACATAGCTGTCCTGGAGAAATATCCAAGACCCGGCGGCTGGCACAACATGCGCAGCAGGCGATTGAGGCGTTACCCAATCACGAAGTCGATTTCCTGGATGTATCCACTCTCGCAGACGAGCCGTGGAAAGTCATCCATCCGTGCAAGGCCTGCGTGTCCACGGCACAGCCGCTGTGTCATTGGCCCTGTTCGTGTTATCCCAACCATGCCGTCGGCCAGACCAACGACTGGATGGACGAAATTTATCCGCGCTGGAGCGCCGCACATGGGGTGTTTGTGTTGTGCCCCGTGCATTGGTACCAGGCACCGGCAAGCCTGAAGCTGATGATCGATCGGCTGGTGTGCGCCGACGGCGGCAATCCTGATCTGACGACCACGCGCGGCAAGGATCCGGCGCTGGCCAAGTCCCTGGAGTTGCAGGGCTGGGATTACCCCAAACATCTGGCTGGTCGTGCGTTTGCGGTCGTTACCCACGGTGATGCGGCGGGTCCGGAAAATTTGCGGCGCATGCTTGTCGACTGGCTGACCGATATCGGCATGATTCAGGCGGGGCCGCAGGCTGCATTGGATACCTGGATCGGCTGGTACAAACCCTATGCAACCAGCCATGAAGACCTGGATGCGGATCCCGATACCTTTGTTCAAGTCCGCAATGCGGCATTGAGTCTGGCGGCGATGGTGCAGCAATTGCGCAGTGGGTCGTACCGCGCGCCAGATGCCGGTTTGCACAGTCCGCGCGAGAAATAGCCTGCAGACTTTTCAGCGGCACCGGATTTGTTGCACAATGCAGGCTAGATTCGGGTCAACAGAGGAGTCCATCATGAGTCACACGCTGGAGCAGTTCGCGGCGCAATGCCACGATTTCATCAAAGCCGAGCCGGGACCGGCCGGACGCCAGAAAATTGCCGCCTTGCTGCAGGAAGTATTGAAGGACCGGCAGTTCATCGACAAACATGTGGATGCCAATGTCGGTGAGCGCAAGATCATTTACGAGGATCAGGAGTTCGGTTTCTGCATCCTGGCCCACGATTATTCGGATGCCAAAACCAGCGGCCCGCATGATCACGGGCACTCCTGGGCAATCTACGGCCAGGCCCGCGGTGAAACCGAGATGCGGGATTACCAGTTGCTGGAGCCGGCCAGTGCTGACAAAGCGGGCAAGGTGAAACACACCCGTACTTACAAACTGACGCCTGGTATTGCGCATGTGTATAACGAAGGCGACCTGCATTCACCCAAGCGTGAGGGGCCAACCAGCCTGATTCGCATCGAAGGCACCAACATGACCAAAGTGAAACGTTTCAAATACGAACAGATTTGAGCGTTTTCTGCAGGATTAAAAAGGCTGCCCGCGGGCAGCCTTTTTTTATTGCTTCGACAACCGGCTTTATTGCCACTCGTAGCCGATGCCTACCATCAGTACGGAATCCGTGGATTTACGTCCCGGCGCCGGTTTCTGCTCCCAATCGAGATTGAGTTGTATCGAGGCGTTCATGCCGGCAGCGATCGGTGCGCGCAGACCGGTGCGCGATTGCAGTGTGATCCCCCTGTCATCAACAAGCTTCATGAAACCATCCTGCTCATGAAACAGTTCGATTTCGTATGTTTCCAGGCGATGTGACGCACGCACACCCCAGCCCAGAGCCGGGTATTCATCGTTGGGAGCGATCGTGCGCTCGACAACCACGTAATCAAGCCCGCCGCGTATCGATACATTGCTGCGTTTGTTTTCCAGCAATTGCAGGCCGTAGCCGCCGCCAATTGCGCTGCGCAGGTCTATGTCCTTGAATGGGTCGTGCTCGAAAGAGCCGCGCACATAGCGGAACGTGCGCGGGTCCAGAAACCAGTCATAGTTGCCGTTGGTGCGCCAGTTTGATGCGGTCTGTTGCCCGGTTTCCTGCTGGCGGTTTATTTTTGCACCTAGCGTGTAGCGATAGTCTTTGGCTCGTGCGGTGAGTTCAGCATCGGCGTAAATCCGGCGGCTGGTGCTGTTGCCCCGGGTGTCCGTTGCGGCGACATTGGCGCGGCCACGGTACGAAACACCGATGCCAGATTGTTCGGGCGCCGGATTGAGGTAGGCAATCTGTTCCAGCGGTACTTCGCGTGCACTGCCGTCCAGTCGCACACGGCCTTCGGTTGCAGATGCCAGTACTGTGCTGGTGAGGTCGGGTTGGTCGCGAAGCATGACGGTTACCGGGGTATCAGTGATCAGCGTGCTGATCGCCTGCCACGGTATGTTCACTTTTCCGGCGTGGGTTGCTTCGAATACGAGCATGGAATCGCGCTTGTGGACGATGTGCCCGCTCAGGCGGTCTCCATTCTGGAGAACTACGACGTCAGCAACGGCAGGTAGACAGAAAAAAAGGGTGAACAGGGCAGTGCATATGCGCATGCAGAGGGGCTCCTTTCCGATTACAAAATGAAAGGCCGCGCGGCAAAAACGCGCGGCCTGCAGCGTATGGATTCATGGCGCTGTCAGAGGTCTGACCGGAATATGCGGACAGGGTTCCGCGGGTGTGACCCACATCTGCCGCGCGAGGCGCCGGCGAGGGACGTCAGTGGTGCGCGTCAGCAGGAATTGCAGGCAGCGGACCGGTGGCCAAGTTGTGCAGGTGGCGCTTGCGTACCAGCAGCATCGATATCGAGACGAACAGTCCGAACAGCGGGATGACCCAGAAAATCGACAGGTCGATCCAGATCAGCATTGCATAAAGGCCCAGCATCGCGAGGATGGACAGGTTTTCATTGAAGTTCTGCACGGCAATGGAGTGCCCGGCCCCCATCAGGATATGGCCGCGGTGTTGCAGCAGTGCGTTCATCGGCACCACGAAGAATCCGGCGAGTCCGCCGATCAGGATCAGCAGCGGCAACGCGACTGCCAGCGATGTCACGAAGTTCATGGCGATGACGATAATGCCCATGGCAATGCCGACGGGTGCAACATCAACGGCGCGGTTCAGCGGCACCATCTTGGCTGCGATTACGGCGCCGCCGGCGATGCCTACCGCCACTATGCCCTGGAGGAACGTGGCCTGCGACAAGGTATAGCCGAGTGCGACTTCAGCCCATTTGAGTACGATGAATTGCAGCGTGGCACCGGCACCCCAGAACAACGTGGTCGTGGCGAGTGAAATCTGGCCGAGCTTGTCGGCCCACAGCAGTTTTACGCAATGCGCAAATTCGCGTATCAGATACCACGGATTTTTACTGGGTGAGCGATGGTCTACGCCGGTATTGGGGATGTACAAGTTGAATACTGCGGCGATGCCGTAGAACAGCATGATGACGGCGATGGCTGCTTCTGCCGGTGTATCGACGCCGGTTTCGATGTGCGGCAGGTCGATGGCCAGCAGGCGTCCCGAGACTGCTTCGCTGATCAGTGCGCCGCCCAGCAAGGTGCCGAGAATGATGGAGCCTACCGTCAGGCCTTCAATCCAGCCGTTGGCGATCACCAGTTTCTGGTGGGGCAGGTATTCGGTGAGTATTCCGTATTTGGCCGGCGAATAGGCTGCAGCCCCAACACCGACTATCGAGTAAGCCAGCAGCACGGGTAAATATTCCGACATGCCGGGGACCGCCCACAGTTCGTGGAAAAACATCAGCAGGCAGCCGGCGATCTTGATGGTGTTGGTGATAAACATCACGCGGCCCTTGGGCATGGAGTCCGCAAAAGCGCCGACGAATGCGGCAAAAATCACGTAGGAGATCGTAAAGAAGAATTTCAGCAGCGGCGTCATCCACTCCGGGGAGTGCATGTTGATCAGCAGTGCAATGGCTGCAACCAGCAGGGCGTTGTCCGCCAGCGACGAAAAAAACTGCGCCGCCATGATGATGTAAAAACCGAAAGGCATGTGTCCGTGGTGTGTCGGCGGGTTATGGGCGGGTAGGTCGGAAGTTGCAGGTTGCCGCGGGACAATGCGCGAAACAGTAATCAGCCTTTTGCTGGACACTCACTGGTGTGCCATGGGTTTATGAACCCTTACCGGAACGGCGGTTTTATACCATAGTTCCCTGCTGATCATTGTGTCTTTCGCCGGTTCTTGTCCCGGGCAGCAAGCGTGCGCAACAGGGCTTCCTGCTCGGCCAGGGTAGGCACCCGCCGCGATGCATCCGTGGTCCCGGCAGGGGTGTCATCGGCTTCGAAGCGACCGCGATATCCGGCGGGAGCACCTGCTTTCCCTGACAAATACACGGCCATGCGCTGCCGTTTGTTGAAGGCTACGATGCGGTCTTCGAGTGTGTACAGGTCCCAGGCCAGCAGCGCGGCCAAAGCCAGCAGCGCGGCCACCATGATCACAGTCAAGCCGGCGTACCCAACGACAGCGGCAGCGGCACTCAGCACTGGATACAGGATGGCGCTGCGCGGCTCGCCCAGATACCAGCGATGGGCGCCCAGCGGGAATAACAGCACCAGTCCATAGGCGACGGTCCTGCGGCGCAACATGCGCGCCAGCCGCAGGTTGGCGGCCTGCAGGCCGCCGCCGTCCAGATCAAATTCGCGCCATTTGGTATTCATGCATGCACCGGAGATGTCCGGGCAACGATATCACAGCAATACTGCGGGTCCGGGTGTTGCGGCTTTTTCATGGCGACCGTAACAGGTAGTATCGGCGCTTCGATCCCAACAACCACTGGTAACGCCATGTCCGATCGTCGACTGCAGGTATTTCATGCCGTAGCCCGGCAGCTTTCGTTCACCAAGGCCGCCGAGCAGCTGTTCATGACCCAACCGGCGGTGACGTTCCAGATCAAGCAACTGGAAGAGCATCTGAATACCCGGCTGTTCGAGCGTAGTCACGGCCGTATCACACTGACTCCGGCCGGTGAGCTGGTGCTGGGTTATGCCGAAAAAATACTGACACTGTCCGAAGAACTCGAGACCCGCGTTGGCGAGATGACCGGGGCGATCAGCGGGCCATTGCTGCTGGGCGCCAGCACGACGATAGCCGAATTCTTCCTGCCGCAGATACTCGGTGAATTTAAAGCCCGACACCCGCATGTGCAGGCACACATGACGGTTGCGAATTCAGAAACCATAGAAACCCGCGTGGCCGAGCACACTCTGGACATGGGACTGATCGAGTCGCCATCGCATCTGCCCGGAGTGCAGACTGAAGTGTGCTGCGAGGATGTGCTGGTGATGATCTGCAGTCCTGGACATGCGCTAGCCAAAGCGAAGTGCGTATCGGCCGCCGAAATTGCCGGTGAGCTTTTTGTCAGCCGCGAACTTGGATCGGGGACGCGGGAGTTTGCCGACAATTATTTCCTGCAAAGCAAGATTGCACCAGATACCCTCAATGTGGTCATGGAACTGGGCAGTCCGGAAGCGATCAAGGGCGTGGTTGAAACCGGTTTGGGGGTGTCCATACTGTCTCTTGCGACGGTGGCCAAGGAATTGAAGCTGGGCGTGCTGGTTGCAGTGCCGCTGAATCCGCCGCTGATTCGCGGCTTGTCGGTGGTGACGCCCAAAAACAAATTCCGTTCGCGCCTGCTTACAACATTCACCGAATTCGCAATGACGCGCATGAAGGAAATGGCTGCAGCCAAATGAAGAGCTTCCTTGCGGTGCAACACAGCTATTCCGAGTTTCTCGGTACCATCGAGAAACAACTGGAGAATCGCGGCATCGGTTTTACCTATTTTCGTCCCATAACCGGCCAGTCGCTGCCGGCCAGCGCGCTGCAATACGATGCGCTGTGGTTGCTCGGCGGCGTTTATGCCCCGTGGGATCGTGAGCACACGCCATGGCTTGACGAGGAACTGCGGTTGCTGCGCAGTTTCGGACGCGCGCATCGCCCGGTGGTCGGTCTCGGATATGGCGCCTTGCTGATGGCGCAGGCAGCAGGTGGTGAACCTGCGGGTGACAGATCACCTTATGCGTACTGGACCACGGCTCGCGCGACGCAGGCCGGCGCGGAGGATCCGGTGGCACAGGCGCTGGACGGCCGCAAGGTGCTGGTGGCCGCCAGTGGTCGCGTGACGCTTCCTGAAAAGCTTGAGCCTCTTGTTGTTGATGAGGCAGGAGAGTGGATCGTGTTCCGCCACGCCGAAAGTTATGGCCTGCTGTGCCGTCCGGAGCTGACACCGGGCATGATCGAAGACACCATCATGGAAGAGGATCGTCCTATGCCGGACGACATCAGCGCAGTGCTGGAACAGGCGCGTGACCTGTGGCCCGATTTTCGCGAAACGGGCGCGCGGGTGGTTGCGGCACTGGTTGCGGCGCTGGACCTGATGCAGGAACGCCACAAACCACCGGTATTCAAACTCAACGTGGTGCAGGACTAGCTGTGACGGATGCTGAGGAAAAACAGCGCGGTGAACAACAGCTGCTGGCGGCGTTTCGGCTGCTGACCGGAGAAGACCGCCGGGCGCTGCTGGCCTTTGCCGAATTTCTGGCCAGCCGCGATGGTGTCGCCGCTGCGAGCCCCGCCGCCGTGCCGCAACCGGAATCGCCCCCTGAGAATGAGTCGGTGGTGATGGCCATCAAGCGGCTGACGCGCACCTACCCGATGCTGGACCGCCGCAAACTGATGGGGCCGACATCGCTGCTGGTATCGCAGCATGCGTTGCAGGGGCAGGCGGCAGCGCAGGTCATCACCGAGTTGGAGGTAGTGTTCGAGCGGCACTACCGCGAATCCGTGCAACCTGATCAATGAAACGCGTGACATAAAAAGCCACTGTGCCCAGACCGCTGACCGCCACCATTAATCCGGACGCACTGACCCATAACCTTGGTGTTGCCCGCGGGCATGCGCCGCACGCCAAGGTATTTGCCGTGATCAAGGCCAATGCCTACGGCCATGGCCTGCTGCGTGCCGCGGAGGCCTTGCGTGCCGCTGATGGATTTGCGGTGATCGAATTTGATGCCGCCTTAGAACTGCGGGCTGCCGGTTACAAGCAGCGAATCGTGCTGCTGGAAGGTTTTTTTGACCGGCAGGAGGCAGTCGAAGGTGCGGCACAGCGTCTCACAGCGGTTGTACATACCGACGAGCAACTGCCGCTGCTGGATTCGCTGGCGGCTGGTGCCCGGCTCGACGTGCTGCTGAAAATCAACAGCGGCATGAATCGACTGGGTTACGTGCCGGGTGCCGTGCGCGGCGCCTACGTCAGGCTGCAGCATCATCCCGGTACCGGAAAGCTGACGCTGATGACCCATTTTGCCGATGCCGACGACGTGCGCGGTGTGACCTGGCAGATGGAGACTTTTGAACGCGCGACAGTCGGCATCGCTGCGCCGCGCTGTCTGGCCAATTCTGCGGCGACGCTGCGTTACCCGGAAACGCATTTCGACTGGGTGCGGCCGGGCATCATGCTCTACGGATCGTCGCCGTTTGTCGATGAGACCGCAGCGGCCCTGGATCTGCAGCCGGCGATGACGCTGGCGTCGGAAATCATCGGCGTCTGTGACCTCAACCCCGGTGACACCGTAGGCTACGGTGGAACCTATGTTGCTGATCGGTCGCGACGCATAGGCGTTGTGGCCTGCGGTTATGGCGACGGTTATCCGCGTCATGCGCCCAGCGGCACGCCAGTCAGGGTGGGTGATAGACTGACTGCGACAGTGGGGCGCGTGTCTATGGATACTCTGTGCGCGGATATCACCGACCTGCCCGAAGCCGGCATTGGCAGCCGCGTCGTGCTGTGGGGCGAGGGCAATCCGATTGATGCCGTGGCACAGGCCGCAGGCACTGTCAGTTATGAATTGATGTGTGCACTGGCTGCGCGCGTGCCGGTGATCGAACAACAATAGTTATTCGTCAATCGGGAAAGCATGGCCAAAGCCAAAACAGTTTATGTGTGCACCGAATGCGGCGGCCAGGCGCTGAAATGGCAGGGTCAGTGTCCGCACTGCCAGGACTGGAACACGCTGGTGGAGTCGGTGGCGGAAACGACCGCGCCTTCGGTCAACCGTTTTTCACTGATTGCCGAAACCGGAAAATTGCAGCGTTTGTCTGAAGTCGAGGCGCGCGAAGAATCGCGGGTTTCCAGTGGCATCCCAGAATTCGATCGCGTGCTGGGCGGTGGCCTGGTTCCCGGCGGGGTAATTTTGATCGGCGGCGATCCCGGCATCGGCAAGTCGACGCTGCTGCTGCAATCGCTGGCGACCATGGGTGCCAAGCACAAGGTGCTTTATGTCAGCGGCGAGGAATCGCCGCAGCAGATCGCTCTGCGCGCCAAGCGGCTGAACGTGGAGGCGGCGCATGTGCATGTATTTCCCGAAACCAGCCTTGGCAAAATCCAGGCAACGATACAGTCCGAGAAACCGGAAATCGCGGTCATTGATTCGATTCAGACGCTTTATTCAGACGCGCTGACTTCGGCGCCGGGTTCGGTGGCACAGGTGCGCGAATGCGCCGCACAACTGACACGGCTGGCCAAGGCGGGCGGCACCACCATCGTGTTTGTCGGTCATGTCACCAAGGAAGGCACACTCGCCGGGCCGCGTGTGCTCGAACACATGGTTGATACTGTGCTTTATTTCGAGGGTGACACGCACTCGAGCTTCCGGCTGATCCGCGCCTTCAAGAACCGTTACGGTGCGGTCAACGAACTCGGCGTGTTTGCGATGACCGACAAGGGCCTGAAGGGTGTGGCCAATCCGTCGGCGCTGTTCCTGTCGCAGCACGACACCGAAGTGGCGGGCTCCTGCGTGCTGGTGACGCAGGAAGGTACGCGGCCGCTGCTGGTGGAAATCCAGGCTCTGGTCGATGAAGCGCATGCGCCGAATCCGCGGCGGCTGAGCGTGGGGCTGGAGCAGAACCGACTGGCCCTGCTGCTGGCGGTACTGCATCGCCATTCCGGCATCGCCTGCTTTGATCAGGACGTGTTCGTTAATGCCGTCGGTGGTGTGCGCATCACTGAACCCGCTGCCGATCTTGCGGTACTGATGGCCGTGGTCAGTTCGTTGAAAGACAAAGCGTTGCCGAAAAAATTGGTGGTATTCGGTGAAGTGGGCCTGGTTGGTGAAGTGCGTCCGGTACAGCGCGGTCAGGAAAGGCTGAAGGAAGCGGCGAAACTCGGTTTCACCCATGCGCTGATTCCGCATGCCAATGCGCCGCGACAGGCGATAGCCGGATTAAAAGTTATCGCGGTACGGCGCATTGAGGATGCGGTGGTGCATTTCCGCGATGGTTTCTGATGACATGCCAGGTGCCCATAGTATGGGCGCCGGCGGTTTCGTTGGATATCGCATTGCGGTAAAATGCACACCTTCCAGCAGCTAAGTCAGCATTCATTTTCCTGTTTCACATTCCGGAGCATTCATGAAGGTTTTAGTGACAGTCAAACGTGTCATCGACCCGTACGTGAAAGTGCGCGTCAAGTCCGATGGCAGCGGGGTTGAGACCGCCAACGTCAAAATGGCGATGAATCCATTTTGCGAAATTGCCATTGAACAGGCGGTACGCATGAAGGAAGCCGGCATCGTCACCGAAATCGTGGCAGTCTCGGTCGGCGTTCCGCAATGTCAGGAGACGTTGCGCACTGCAATGGCGATGGGTGCGGACCGCGGCATTCTGGTCGACGCACCGGCCGATATTGAACCGCTGGCGGTGGCCAAGCTGGTGAAAGCGATCATCGACAAGGAGCAACCCAAGCTGGTGATCATGGGCAAGCAGGCGATCGACGATGATGCGAATCAAACCGGACAGTTGGTATCAGCGCTGCTGGGTTGGCCGCAGTCGGCGTTTACTTCGGCGATTACGGTCAATGGCGACAGCGCTGATGTCACACGGGAAATCGACGACGGCCTGGAAAAGCTGACCATCAAGTTGCCGGCAGTGATCACCACCGACTTGCGCCTGAACGAGCCGCGTTATGTAACGCTGCCCAATATCATGAAGGCAAAGAAAAAACCGCTGGAAACGCTCAAGCCTGACGCGTTGGGTGTGGATATCACGCCGCGTCTGAAAACGCTGAAAGTGGAAGAACCACCCAAGCGTGGCGCCGGTGTAAAAGTGGCGGACGTGGCAGAACTCGTTGCCAAACTCAGGAATGAAGCGAAGGTGATCGCATGAACGTATTGGTAATCGCCGAACACGACGGCAAAAAACTCAAGCCGGGCACGACCAACACTATTGCTGCTGCAACCAAGATCGGCGGCGACATTGCGGTGCTGGTGGCCGGACACCAGTGCGCAGATGCTGCGCAGGCGGTGGCGAAGATCGCTGGCGTCAAAAAAGTATTGCTCGCTGATGCGCCGCAGTTCGCCGGCGGTGTAGCCGAGAACGTGGCGGCACTGGTGCTTTCCGTGGCCGCGCAATACAGCCACATCCTCGCGTCGGCCACCGGATTCGGCAAGAATTTCATGCCGCGTGTGGCGGCTGGACTCGACGTGCAGCAGATATCCGATATCAGTGCAGTAGTGTCACCTGACACTTTCGTGCGTCCGATTTATGCCGGCAACGCGATGGCGACGGTGCAGTCAGGTGACAAGATCAAGGTCATTACGGTGCGTGCTACAGGTTTTGATGCGGCCGGTGATGGTGGCAGTGCCGCCGTCGAAAACCTTGCGGCGACGCCGGATACCGGGCTGTCGAAATTCAACGGCCAGGAATTGTCCAAATCGGATCGTCCCGAACTGACGGCTGCGAAAATCATCGTCTCCGGCGGTCGCGGCATGGGCAGCGGCGAAAACTTCAAATTGCTCGAAGCCTTGGCCGACAAGCTGGGTGCTGCGGTCGGCGCTTCGCGCGCAGCGGTGGATTCTGGTTTCGTGCCTAATGATTACCAGGTCGGGCAGACTGGCAAGATCGTTGCGCCGGAGCTTTACATTGCCGTTGGCATTTCCGGTGCGATCCAGCATCTGGCCGGGATGAAGGACAGCAAAGTGATCATTGCCATTAACAAGGATCCCGAGGCGCCGATTTTTGCGGTGGCCGATTATTGGCTGGTCGAAGATCTGTTCAAGGCAGTGCCGGAGCTGACGCAGGCACTGTCGTAGCCCGGGTTAAGGATGCGGTAACATGAAGGGCGCTCTGTGAGCGCCCTTTTTTGTTGGGCACTGTAGTGGTATCCGTCTTCTGGAGAAACGCCATGTCTGCATATACCGCACCGCTGAAAGACATGCAGTTTGCGATCGCCGAATTTGCGGGGCTGGCGGGGATTAGTGAGTTGCCGGGCTGCGCTGAAGTTAATGCTGAACTGGTGGAAGCAGTGTTGACCGAGGCGGGGAAATTTGCGCAGGGCGTACTCGATCCGCTGAATCGCAGCGGTGACCAGCAGGGTGCGCAATGGCGTGACGGTATGGTAACCGCGCCGGCCGGATTCAAGGAAGCCTATGCGCAGTTTGCCGAATCCGGCTGGAACAGCCTCGGTGGCGCTACCGAATATGGCGGACAGGGTCTGCCGTATTGCATCGCCATGCCGCTGCAGGAGATGTGGAACAGCGCCAACATGGCGTTCTGCCTGTGCCCGATGCTGACCACTGGCGTGCAGGAAGCGCTGATGCACCATGGCTCGGCCGAGCTGCTCAAAACCTACATGCCCAAGCTGATTTCAGGCGAGTGGACCGGCACCATGAATCTGACGGAACCGCAGGCTGGTTCCGACCTTTCGGCTGTGCGCGCGCGTGCGGTGCCGGAGGGAGACCATTACCGCATCCAGGGCACCAAGATATTCATTACCTGGGGCGAGCACGACATGACGGCGAACATCGTGCATCTGGTACTCGCTCGGCTGCCTGATGCACCCGAAGGGGTGAAAGGCATATCGATGTTCGTGGTGCCGAAATTTCTGCTCAATGCCGATGGCAGTCCGGGGCAGGCCAATGATATTCGCTGCGTGTCCATAGAACACAAGCTGGGCATACACGGTAGTCCGACCTGTGTGCTGGCCTATGGCGACAAAGGCGGCGCCATAGGTTATCTGGTCGGTGAGCCGAACCGGGGGCTGCAGTACATGTTTACGATGATGAATCACGCGCGGCTGGGCGTGGGCATGGAAGGCGTGGCGATTGCCGAGCGTTCGTACCAGCATGCGCTGGAATATGCCAAAACGCGGGTGCAGGGACGCGCGATCGGTCAGGGCAGCGGCGATCGCGTCACCATCATTCATCACCCGGATGTGCGGCGCATGCTGCTGACCATGCGGGCACAGACCGAAGCCATGCGCGCGCTGGGTTATTACGCGGCAGGTGAACTCGATCGTTCGAAACACCTTGCCGATACCAAAATACGTGCGCGCCATCAGGCGCGGCTGGATCTGCTGACGCCAGTGGTCAAGGGCTGGTCTACCGAGCTGGCGATTGAAATTGCCTCGCTGGGCATGCAGGTCCACGGGGGCATGGGTTTTGTCGAGGAGACCGGTGCTGCGCAATATCTGCGCGATGCGCGCATCACCACCATCTACGAAGGTACGACCGGCATTCAGGCCAACGATCTGATCGGGCGCAAGGTGGGTGCCGAAAAAGGTGTGACGGCGCTTGCCATGATTACTGACATGCGCGAGACCGGTGACCGGATGAAGGCTGCCGGTGCTGCCTGCGCGGCGATGCAGGCCGGGTATATGCGGGCTGTTGACGGTCTGGAGCAGGCCACACATTGGCTGGTCGATCACTACAGTCAGGAGCCAGAAGCGGCTGCGGCAGTCGCGGTGCCGTATCTGAAACTGTTCGGCACAGTGGCCGGTGGCTGGATGATGGCGCGCGCTGCGTTGATTGCCCAGGAACGTGCCGCTACTCCTGGTGCTGATCGTGGTTTTCTCGAAGCCAAGCTGGCGACGGCGCAGTTTTATCTCGAGCATCTACTGCCGCAGGCCGGGGCGCTGGCGCAGACGGTGATGTATGGCGCGCCCAGCACACTCGCGCTGGACCCGACGGCATTTTGATTTTTGTGATGACACCGTCAGCGCTACGCTTTTTTATGCTGTTGGCAGGGTTGCTGCTGGCAGCGCCAGTCCGTGCCGAACTTACCTGCGAACAGTTGGTGGCGAGTGCGGAAGCGGGCATCGCGTTGCGTGACCAGGGCGCCACACTGAAATTTGTACTGGCGCAGACCGAAAAACCGGAGATGCGGGATCGCCTAAAACCGGATGAACTGGCTACGCTGCGTCGAGTGATCCGTTTGACTTACACCGGTGAAGTCTCGGTTTATGAACTGGCGGGCAGCTGTGCGCCGCCCGGGAGTGACGGATCACGTCGCTGAATTGTGACAATGGCTCCGTGCCGTCACCGAAGTGGGACAACCATAAATTTTCCGGCTCAGCATCTTGCGTTTCCTCGCAGTTACCACATAGCATGCTCCGCGTTTGACAGCTGGCGGCCATGATGCCGCGGCATTTCCGGGAGCAACGACATGCGTGGCAATTTACAACGGGCGGCAGCGGTTCTGGTAATGGTCTGGGCGTCTGCGGTGGCAGCACAGAGCCTGCCGGATATATTGCCGGAACATGAACGTACCGGTGGACCGTATGTGCCGACGCCCATGCTGGTGGTTGAGCAGATGCTGGATCTGGCCAAGGTCACTGAGCAGGATCACGTTATTGATCTGGGTTCCGGCGACGGCGTTGTGGTGATCACCGCAGCGTACCAACGCAAGGCCAGCGGTTATGGCGTAGACATTGATCCGGAGCTGGTGCGGCAGAGCAACCAGCGCGCGCAGCACCTAGGCCTCGATGGGCGGGTGCGCTTCGAAGCCAAGGATGTATTCAAGGCCGATGTCAGCAAAGCCACGGTGGTGACGCTGTACCTGCTGCCGGAGATGATGCAGCGATTGCGCAACAAGCTGTATGCGGAACTGCGACCGGGGACACGCGTAGTTTCACATGACTATCACTTCGAGGAATGGCAGCACGATGCCGAAGTGGCAATAGATGTGCCGGAGAAAGAGTTCATTTCCGGCGTGCCCAGCGCGACACTTTATATATGGACGGTGCCGGCGAAGATCGAGGGTGCCTGGCGGTTGCAGGTCGATGAAAACGGTGAGTATGAGCTGACGCTCAACCAGCGTTATCAGAACTTCGAAGGACTAGCGAAGGGCAAGAACCACAAGGCCAGTCTGCTGGAGCCACAGATGAACGGTACGGAAATCAGTTTTGTCATGTCCCAGGGCTCAGATCACGGCCGGTTCTTCGGCCGCATCGAAGGTGATCGCATGGAAGGTATTGCCCGTTTCAGCAGCGGCAAGGTTGCGCGCTGGCGCGCCGTGCGCAGCAAAGTTTCCTGATTCAGTGAGTCTGGTCCGCGCAGTCCATCTACTCAGTTCATCAACAGCGCCGGCGGTGCGCTGTTGAGCACGTCTTTGCGGAATATGGCCTGACCGGCAGCCATGTCCAGCGCGGCCGCATTCCATGCGTCGTGGATAACCAGACCCGAAGCGAGTAATTCGCCGGCAACGACCTGCGGCTTCGCCAGCATGTCCCACAAAGCGGATGCATGTCGTTCCGGCACGTCGGTGAGGGTAATGCGCCGGGGCGCCGGCAGCGGTGCAGGGGCTGCGATCAGGAAGCTGTTGATCTGTCGCGCACCGGGCCAGTCAGGGCGGTACATGACAGCGTGAGGCAGTTCGCTCAGCAGTGTGGCCAGCAGATGGGCGTAGCCGCGCGGTTCGTCCAGGTTGGCAAAGGTGTTGAACACCGCGATACCTCCCGGTTTCAGGCAGCGGCGCAGGTCGCGGAAAAATTCACGGGTAATCAGGTAATCGGGCGTGCCGTCACCCTGAAACAGATCAACCAGCACAACATCGTGGCGGGGCGCGCAGGCGTTGACATAGGCCCGTGCATCCGCCTGATGGGTGGTTACGCGTTTGGCGTCGAAGCCGAAGTAGCGCTGCGCAACCTGGACCGAAGATGGATCGATTTCAACCACTTCGACCTGAGCGCCTGTGCTTGCCAGCCGCGAGGGCACGATGCCCGCACCCAGGCCCAGCATCAGCACGTTGTGCAACTGCGGTTGATAGGCATGCGCCAGCGCTTCCAGCGCATAGGTGTAAAACGACAGCGAGCGCTGGTTGGAGTCCACGGTGTTCTGGATCAGGCCATCGTGGAAATACAGGCGCAGGAATTTGCCTTCGGCATCGGCATCGCTGCGCAGAATCTTGACGGTGCCGAACAGCGAGCTGTGGGTGTCCTCGACTCGCCATTGCGCACCGCTGAAAGCGACGGGTCCCTGGCGCCCGGTATAGCTGTCGGCCTGCCAGGCCAGCAGCGCGGCGCCGGCCACAGCGGCAATGCCACAGGCGGTTACGGTGCCGCGGGCAGACATTTGCAGATTGGACAACGCGGCGACCAATGACAATACGCCCAACAACAGGGCGACCATCAATGCTGCGGTGTAATTGCTGATGTACGGAATCAGCGCGAATGCGGTGACGATGACACCGGCGACCGAACCCAGGGTGCTGATAAAAAATACATGCCCGGCGCCGGCGTCACCCTTGTGTTCAGTCTGTCGCCGTAACAGCAAGGCGACCAGCAGTGGATTCATTGCCGAAGTCGCGACCAGTGGCAGGAACAGAAAAATGATGCAGGCGACAAACGCGCCGCCGACCAGACTCCAGCGCGCCAGCGGGTGAAATGCAAATGGGTACACCGCGCAGGCGGCAATAATGGCGATGCCGGCGAGCGCGGGCATGATTGCAAACAACAGGCCCAGCCGGCGTGCCGGGGTTTCGGCATTACTGGCCAGCCGGCCGCCCCACCAGTAACCCAGCGCCAGAGAGACCAGGGTAATCGACAATATGCCCGTCCAGATATACAGGCTGACGCCGAAGTAAGGGGTCATGATGCGCGATGCAAGGAGCTCCAGCGCCAGAATGGCGCCGCCGGAGATAAATATCAGTATGTGTGGCATGGTCGGAGTGGGCCGTCGGTTATAATGCGCCGCCAATCTACCACAGGCATGGCCGCATTCAGGTGGGCCAGCTACGGTGCATGGCTCCGTTTCAAATCCCACTGTGCAGATGGTAGCTGGATAAATAAGCGGACGAGCTGTGGAGGTGATTATGCAGCGTTTGTTACTGACAATACCCGAAGTAATGCGCGAAACTCTGCGACTGGCGCTGTTTTGCGCCGGGCTTGCCATAGGCACCGCAGCCCAGGCGCAGATTGATCATGAGCCGCGAGTGCCGTATGTGCCTACGCCCCAGGATGCTGTTGATCGCATGCTGAAGATGGCCCGAGTGACTGCACAGGATTATCTGATCGACCTGGGCTCCGGCGACGGGCGCATAGTCATTACTGCCGCAGAAAAATTCGGTGCACGCGGTTTCGGCGTGGATCTGAACCCGGTACGCATCAGCGAAGCCAACGACAGTGCCCAAAAGAGCGGGGTGACGGACAAAGTGGCGTTTTATCAGCGCAACCTGTTCGAGACTGATCTTTCGCAGGCCACGGTGATCACCATGTACCTGCTGCCCGAGGTCAACCTTGAGCTGCGCCCCCAACTGCTGGAACTGAAACCAGGCACGCGCCTGGTGTCTCATGATTTCGACATGGGCGACTGGAAGGCCGACCAGCATGTGCGCATAGCTGTCAACGACAAGTACGCTGGTGTCGGCGGCGACAGTGACATCTATTTCTGGGCGGTGCCGGCAAAAGTGGCCGGCAGCTGGCGCTCACAACTGGCGGTGGCCGGCAAGCCGCAGGTTTATGAATTTGACTTCAACCAGAAATACCAGGTGATCAGCGGATCTGCTCGGGTCAATGGCAGTGCGGTGACCATGCAGGGTGCAACCCTGGGTGGCGCCCAACTGTCGTTTTCGTTTACCACAGAGGTGAATGGTGCGCCGGTCAAACATGAATTTAGCGGTCGTGTGGATGGCAACCGTGTTTTCGGGCAGGTGATGCTGTCAGGCGCCCGTCTGGCAGCCAGTGTGGAATGGATGGCAGAACGGATAGGCCGGGTGGCAGTACTGTCGCCCGGTTTCATGACTATGGAGGCAGGTTACTGATGCGGAAACAAATGACGGCAGGCGTGCTGATGCTGGCACTTACAGCGATGGTGCAGGCGCAGGATTTTGGCGACACGCCTTATGTGCAGACGCCGCAGAATGTGGTCGACGCGATGCTGAAAACCGCGAAGGTAAGCAAGAGCGACTACGTTATCGATCTCGGTTCGGGCGATGGTCGCATGGTGATTACCGCAGCGAAGCAATACGGGGCGCGTGGTTTTGGTGTTGATCTCGACAAGCATTTGGTTAATCTGGCCAATAACAATGCCAAAAAAGCTGGTGTTGCCGACCGCGCCAAGCGTCAGCAGGTCGCCTGGGTTGCCCGGTTAATCCAGCGCGGTGAATTAAAACGTGCCGTCGACGAACTGCCAGAAGAAAAATAAACGACTGGACTGCAATCACGGATTGAGGAATCAGCATGAGTACGGAAACCAACGCAGCGGCACCACGTCAGACACTGTCAGTCACGGATGCCTGCGCAATGATCGTCGGTATCGTCATTGGTGCCGGAATTTTCAAGGCACCGTCCATCGTTGCGGCCAGCGTGTCCAGCGAGACGGTGTTCATCGCGTTGTGGGTGGCTGGTGGGTTGATGTCGTTGGTGGGCGCTCTGTGTTATGCGGAGCTCGGGTCATCATTCCCGAATGCGGGCGGCGAATATCATTTTCTGAGCCGCGCATTCGGCTCCAGACTGGCATTCCTGTTTGCCTGGGCACGGATGAGCGTGATTCAGACCGGCGCTATTGCCGCCATAGCCTTCGTCTTCGGAGACTATGCCAGCCAGCTTTGGCCCCTCGGGGACAAGGGGGCGGTGATTTACGCAATGATTGCGGTGGCCGCAGTGACGGCGCTCAATCTGGCCGGAACCCGGGAGAGCAAGTCGGTGCAGACCGTGCTGACTTCGGCACTGGCGCTGGCCATATTTGCGCTGATCGTCGCGGGGTTGCTGCACAGTGGCGTATCTCCGGTGGTGGCGACGCCGCCGGCGACGTCATCAGCGCCATTGTTTTCGCAGCTGGCGCTGATTTTTATCCTGCTGACTTACGGTGGCTGGAATGAAGCGGCCTATCTGACTGCGGAGATGCAGGATGCGCGGCGCAATATCGTGCGCGCCCTTTTGCTCGGCATCCTTGCCGTCACCGTGCTGTATGTGCTGCTTAATCTGGCGTACCTCAACGTCCTGGGACTCGAGGGCATGAAGAATTCACGTGCCGTTGCCGCAGATCTGATGCAGGCGACACTGGGCGGCACGGGCAAGGCGGTACTGAGCGTGATTGTCATGGCCGCGGCGATCTCGACCCTCAATGCTACGACTTTCACCGGTGCGCGCACCAACTTTGCGTTGGGCCGTGACATTGGCATGTTCAGGGCATTGGGCAACTGGAACGCACGCACCAACACGCCGACCACTGCACTGCTGGTCCAGGGCGCCGTGTCGCTGGCCCTGGTGCTGCTTGCGGCAACGACCCCGGACGGATTTGAAACCATGGTGGCCTATACCGCACCGGCGTTCTGGCTGTTTTTTTTGCTGACCGGCATATCGCTGTTTGTGTTACGCCGGCAGCAGCCCGCCACTGCAAATCCGTTCCGGGTGCCGCTGTACCCGCTGACGCCGCTGGTATTCTGTGGCATGTGTGCTTTCATGCTGTGGTCCAGCGCGAGTTATGCCATGTCCAGGGATGCAGGCAGCATCGGTGCGCAGCTCGGTATCGGCGTGCTGTTGTTCGGATTACCGCTGATGCTTGTCGCGAGAAAAAATAACAAATAAAAACAACTGTTTATCCGGATTTCCCGCAGCCCTCTGATTGTGGCTGCGGTGCGTCGCGCAGCTTGAAATCCACCCCTGCAGCCCCCATCTGGCTGTCTCCATTTTCTTTCAACACCGCTCAATCCGGAGGGGCAATGTCCGAGACCTCAAACAAAGAAACCCTGGGCTTCCAGGCGGAAGTCAAGCAACTGCTGAAACTGATGATCCACTCCTTGTACAGCAACAAGGAGATTTTCCTGCGTGAACTCGTTTCCAATGCGTCCGATGCCTGCGACAAGCTGCGCTTCGAAGCGCTGACCGACAAAGGTTTGCTGGAGAAAGATGCCGAACTGCAGATCCGCGTGTCTTTTGATCCGAAGGCGCGCACAGTGACCATTACCGACAACGGCATTGGAATGTCGCGCGAGGAAGTTATTGCCAACGTCGGCACCATCGCCCGTTCCGGTACCAAGGAATTTCTCGACAAGCTCACTGGTGATGCGGCCAAGGATGCGCATTTGATAGGCCAGTTTGGCGTGGGTTTTTATTCCTCGTTTGTGGTGGCTGACAAGGTGACGCTGGTGACGCGCCGTGCCGGGCTGACGGCAGAACACGGTGTGCGTTGGGAGTCCGACGGCAGCGGCGAATACACACTGGAGTCCGTGGAGAAAGCCGGTCGCGGCACCGAGGTCACGCTGCACCTGCGGGAAGGTGAAGATGAGTTTGCCGACGGCACGCGGCTGCGCACCATCCTGCGCAAGTATTCTGACCACATCACGCTGCCGATCCTGATGCAGGAAGAAGAGTGGGACAAGGACACCAATAAATATCGCACTACCGGCAAGGATGAAACCGTCAATCAGGCCAGCGCCTTGTGGGCGCGGTCGAAAAGCGAAATTACCGAGGAGCAGTACACCGAATTCTACAAACACGTGGCGCATGACTTTGAAGCGCCATTGGCGTGGTCGCACAATAGGGTCGAGGGGCGCAAGGAATACACCCAGCTGCTGTACATTCCTGCGCGCGCACCATTTGACCTGTGGGACCGCGAACATCGGCGCGGCATCAAGCTCTATGTGCGCCGCGTTTTCATCATGGACGATGCCGAAAACCTGATGCCGCATTACCTGCGCTTCGTGCGCGGGGTCATCGATTCCAATGATCTGCCGCTCAACGTATCGCGCGAAATCCTGCAGGAATCAAAGGATATCGAAACCATACGTGCCGCATCGGTCAAACGCGTGTTGTCTACAGTCGAAGATCTTGCTGAAAACCACAAGGACAAGTTCGTAACTTTCTGGAAAGAATTCGGCCGCGTATTCAAGGAAGGTGTGGGTGAAGACCAGTCCAACCGCGAACGCATTGCCCAACTGTTGCGGTTTTCTTCCACGCAGCAGGACACTGACCAAGAGGTGGTGTCGCTGGCGGATTATGTGGCGCGGATGAAGCCTGAACAGGAAGTTATTTATTACGTCACAGCGGAGACTTTTGTCGCAGCCAAGTCCAGCCCCCATCTTGAAGTGTTTCGCAAAAAGGGTGTGGAGGTGCTGCTGATGAGTGACCGCGTAGACGAGTGGATGATGTCGTTCCTGACTGAATTCGAAGGTAAAAAACTGCAGTCGGTGGCCAAGGGTGCGCTGGATCTGGGTAAGCTCGAAGACGAAGCCGATAAAAAAGCGCAGGAGCAGGAGGCAACCGAACACAAGGACCTGGTCGAGCGCGTCAAAAAAGCGCTGGGTGAGCGGGTCAAGGAGGTGCGAGTGACCTTGCGCCTGACCGAGTCACCCGCCTGCCTGGTTGCCGATGAGCATGACATGACGGCCAACCTGCAGCGCATGCTGAAAGCGGCCGGGCAGAAAGTGCCGATGGCGCAGCCCATACTCGAAATTAACACCCGCCATCCGCTGGTGCAGCGTCTGCAGGAAGAAACCGATGAGTCGCGTTTCGGCGATCTGGCGGCAGTGCTGTTTGAACAGTCATTGTTGGCTGAAGGCGGGCAGCTTGAGGATCCCGCCGGTTTCGTCAAACGACTGAATCAGCTGATGCTGACGCTAGGTAGGAAATAGCAGGCCGGTATCCAAGGAGCGCATCACTCCGACCTCGGTCGTTGCGCTTTTTTGTCATGAACCCGGCTATCGTGCGCAGGCACGGTAGCCGTTTTCTGACACGATTGCAGAAGTTGGTGTACTGCGGCCATGGACAATTTCTGGTTCCTGGTAAATGTCAGCGGTGATGGTGCTGACAGTTCCCCTCTATTCGCGCTGCTGCTGCGACAGCTTCCGCTAAATCAGGTTTGGCAAATCGGCAAGCACGGACTATTCTCCATCTTGGTGCGGCGACAATACCCTGTCGCGGTGACGATAACTTCATAAATGATCTGGGGTCTTCATGTCTCATTTATTTTTTCTGAAACGCTGTCTGGCACCGTCGGTGCTGGCGGTCATGATTGTGCTGGCAGTTGCTGCCCATGCTGCAGAGACATTCCCGAGCAGGCCGTTGCGTATGCTGGTGGGTTATCCGCCGGGAGGGCCGACGGACATCACGGCACGCATTACCGCAGAGTATTTGTCGACAGCGATGAGGCAGCAGGTTATTGTCGATAACCGGTCAGGGGCTGGCGGCACCATTTCGGCCACCATCCTTTCGCAGGCCAATCCCGACGGCTACACCATCGGCCTGTGCGCCAACGGTGAGATGGCGATTTCACCGAATCTGCGCAAGAAGATGTCGTACGACCCCCTGAAAGATTTTGCGCCGATCAGTCGTGTTGGCGCCGGACAACTGGCCCTGGTGGCACCGATGCCGCTGCCGGCAAAATCCGTGGCAGATCTGATTGGCATGGCGAAGGCCAAACCGGGTGCGCTGAACTTCGCGTCATCGGGTACCGGTTCCACAGCGCATCTGGCTGGCGAACTGTTCAAGGCGATGGCAAAGATCGACATCGTGCATGTACCGTATAAGGGTGCGGCGCCGGCACTGACTGACGTGATTGCCGGTCAGGTGCAGATGCTGATTACTGGTTATTCCGGTGTGGTGCCGCACGCCAAGGCAGGCAGGCTGCGCGTGCTTGCGGTGACTGGCGCCAAACGGCTGCAGGCCGCGCCGGATTTGCCGACCATCGGCGAGGCCGTGCCGGGTTACGAAGTGACTTCGTGGTATGGCATCTTTGCGCCGGCGGGGACACCGCGCGCGCTGCTCGACCGCTTTCAGCGCGAGATTGCAGCCATGGCCAAAGCGCCGGCAGTGATTGCGCGCATGGAGACTCTGGGCATAGAACTGGAAGGCAATACCGGACCACAGCTCGCTACGCAGATGAAAGAGGAAATCGCCAAGTGGGGCAAGGTGATCAAACTGGCGGGCGTGCCCAAGCAATAAATGTCTGATGCCTGCGCGGCGGTCAATCCATGCCGTCGCGCATCCGGTACCAGTGATACATCGCGCGCTGTCCGACTCGCCGCAATGATGCAAATGGAAATCGCGGCAACGCGGTAGTGACCGGGTAAGTCGCATCGCCGGGGCTGTCTCCGGCGACGCGTTGCGCCAGCAGTTTTCCGGCATACAGGCCGTAGGCGACGCCGCTGCCCTGATAACCCAGTGCGTAATGTACGGATGGATCGTCCTTTGCGCAGTGGATGTGTGGCAGAAAATCCGCCGTCAGGCAAACCCAGCCCCACCAGTCGTAATCAACCGTGATATCGCGTAACGCGGGCAATTTGGCGCGCAGTTCGGACAGCAGAAAGTCCCGCTGCCGTTCGTGGCCGCCCGGCACATCGGTAATCTGACCGCGGCCGCCGAACAGAATACGGTCGTCAGGCAGGCGTCGCCAGTAGTAGAGCAGGTTGCGCGTGTCGGTCAGCACATGACGGGACTGGAATCCGCTGGCTTTTTTTCTTCCGCAGTCATCGGGCGCGTAACGATGATATGGGAGAGCACCGGTAGCAACGTGCCGCGTAAATCGGTGTGCAGATGTTCCGGCGTATAGCCGTTGGTGGCCATAATCACCGTGCGGGCGCGCATGGTGCCGTGCGGTGTGCCCAGCACATGCGTGTGGCCGTCTTTTTTCCATGTCAGTACACCGCTTGCGCCATGTACCGTGGCTCCGGCGGCACGTGCGAGCCTGAGCATGCCGTGCGCGAGTTTCATCGGATGCACTGCTAGCGCATCGGGGAAACGCAGCGCGCCGTGGGCCTGGGTGCCGCCGATATGGTTGTCGCGCAGCTGTGCGGCGGTCAGGAATTCTGCGGGATAGCGGAATTCCTTTTGCAGCAATTCAGCTTCGCGGGCCAGCGCATCAACCCGGCCGGGGCGATGCGCAATCTTCAGATGACCAGCGTCCGTGGCATCGCAATCGATGCCGTCCTCGTGCGCCAGTTCGCGCACGTTGCGCACCGCAGCCAGGCTTTCAGCAAAAACGCGTCGTGCAACGTCGCGTCCCCACAGCTCGATCATTTTTGCGTAACTGTGACGGCCAATCGCGGCTCGCGCGAATCCGCCGTTGCGTCCGCTGCAGCCCCATCCGGCACGATTGGCTTCAAGCACCATGGCCTTGATGCCGTAGGTTTTTGCCAGATGCAGGGCGCAGGATAAGCCGGTATAGCCGCCGCCGATGATGGCGACTTCGGTATCAGCCGCGACCGGTGCCATGCCGTCGTCTTCTGGCGCAGTGTCTGCCGTAGCGGTCCAGTAGGAAGGCATGTGCGACTCGCCACTGCCCGGCGAGTCGGCTGTCAGTGGATCGTAATGTTTACGCATTGTTGATCTGCGGTTCTGATTGCGGATGCATGGTGGAGGGATGACGGGGCAAGCACCGAGTGCGGATTGTATCTGTCTGATGCCGTTGCGCGCATGGAGAATTGTCCCCGTCGGGCGACACGCCTTTGGTCACCTGTGAGCAGGTTTCGCAGTCTGTTGGCGTCGTTGTGAGACGACGTTTCTGGCATGCCAGGTATCCGTATAAATTAACATAACCTATTGTTTATATGACGAAAAAAAGTTCTGGCATGATGCCTGCTCTATAGCTGGCAGGCGATTAGGACATGCACTTGCTGCCGCCGCAACACAGACAGCGGAACAGTTACTGCACAGCCGGCGTTATGCAGAGTTTTTACCTATTAATTGATTTAAATCGTTTTCTACAAGGAAATTGAAATGAAAAAAAGCATGATGATGGTTATGGCAGTTGCTGTTATGGGTTTGTCCGGTTTGAGCCAGGCTGCCCAGCCAGAACAGAAATCCGGGCAAGATCGAGTGAAGTCGGAATATGGTGTTGCCGAAAAAAAATGCGATGGCCTGAAAGGTGATGCCAAAAGTGCTTGCCTGAAAGACGCTGCGCGCGTCCGGGGCCAAGGCCAAGCCGGCGACGGTGCGGCGGCAGGCAGCAAGATGCAGGACGAGAAAAAATAAGGCGGGCTGCGACCGGCAGCCCTGGAGGCTGTCGGCATCCGTTGCGCAGCTTTAATGACCGGTTTACTTACCTGATGGAGGGCACATCATGAATTGCATGCTCAAGAAACAAACTCCGCGCGCCTTGTCGCCGTTGTCACTGGTCTTTGGCGGAATGCTGGCGCTGAGTCTGGCGGCTTGTGAGCAGGAATTTGCGGCCAAACAGAACGGCAAGGACTTCAGCCAAACGCTGGAGCAAGTCGGCAAACAGGTAGAAAACAAAGTGGCGCAGACGCAATCCGCAGTGTCTGAAAAAACGGCTGATGCCGGCGTGGTGGTCAGTGATGCTGCGGTTACCACGCAGGTCAAGGCGGCACTGCTGGCAGAGCCCGGGCTGGCTTCACTGCAGTTACACGTGGAAACTGCCGAAGGCGTGGTGACCTTGACCGGAACCGCGGACAATACGGCAAACCGCGAACAGGCAGAGCATGTGGCATCCACCATTCATGGGGTTGTTGCCGTGCGCAACAATCTGGTTGTGCGCAGCCAGTCATAACCCCCGCCTGCTGTGCGGCATTAATACCGGAACCGGCGGCTCTCATGCCGCCTTTTCCGGAGTGTTGCCTGATTTAATTAAAGCAATAGCTTAGGGCGCTCGCAGGACGATATCGCATCGCCGCAGCCATGCATTGTGCGCGGTTATCCCTAATCAGTACGGTTATCACCCGCAAAGATCGATGCCCTGCGGCCACAGGCCCGGCATTCCGGGCGCACTCCTCCCTGTCATGTTTTCTTTCGGTCGTTCCCGGTATGATCTATCCGGAAGTGCGTTTCTTGCACTGCTGGTGCCGGGAAAATGGGTGGGCGCGTTAAAAAATACAGCCAACCCATTGAAATTATGCTCTAATCCTGTCGAGATATTGGAGGATTTGGTGATGTAGCCTGGTCGTGTTTCACAAGAACGCTGGGCGACATCTGAATAAATTCGTGGTGAATTCATGACGACCAATACAGTGCAGGCCGGCCGGCTCGAAGCGCCCGAGGCAGAAGATGCGGATCTGGCTTACCGCAGGCTCGCGCCGAAACAGCGGGGAAACTCGCGTTTTCAGGAGCTGGAAGAGCTGATCCGGATTATCGAGACCCGGTCCGTGACCCCGGTTTTTCAGCCTATTCTGGCTTTCGGCACTGGCGAAATTCTGGCCTATGAAGGACTGATCCGCGGGCCGGAGACCAGTCTGCTGCATACCCCGACCAAATTGTTTGATGCGGCAACCAATGCCGGCTTGTTGACCGAATTGAACATGCTGTGTGCGAGGAAAGTCGTCCGGCAATTTTCGCGGCTGGGACTGAAGCGCCAGTTGTTTCTCAATGTCACGCCGCAGACTGTCCTGGAGGTCCGTGATCATGCGCAACGCATTACGCGGTTCATCAAGGATTGCGGTCTTGATATTGCCCAGGTCACCATAGAGCTTACTGAAAATCAGTATATTTCCGACCGGTCTATTTTTCGCAAGGCGCTGATGCTGTTTCGCGGTGCCGGCTTCAAGGTGGCGCTGGACGACCTCGGCGAGGGATTTTCCAGCCTGCGGTTATGGTCGGAGTTGCAGCCCGATTTTGTAAAAATCGACATGCACTTTGTGCAGGGCGTGAGCGAGGATTCGATCAAGTACCATTTCCTCAAGTCCATGCAGCATATTGCAGAGGGTTGCGGTTCCTCGCTGGTGGCAGAAGGCGTCGAGACCATTGCCGATTTCTGCATATTGCGTGACCTTGGTATCAACAATGCGCAAGGTTTCCTGATTGGCCGGGCTTCGAAGCAGCCCGATGGCCTGATCCCGGACCAGGTGCTGGATCTAATTGGTGCGGGCAGCGCGCCATTGTTTACCAGTACCCCCCTGCAGCGCCACTGAAGCCCGGCTGGCTCCGGCCGCGAATACGCCCCTTCATCAAGAGACCGCTGGTTGCGGTGCGTCATGCATTGACGGTTGTTATGACAGCGGCAACCCTATATTGACAGCTCCCGGCCGCAGCCCCATTCTGTGTCCGCATGGCGTGCAAGGCGTGCCGCCGGTCTAACACCGGTGCGACGACCGGAACAGCAGGGCGGTAATGATTCTGCGTTTCCGGCCACCATTCAAACGTCGTAAATCTGGAGGGAGATTGCTATGAATCGCGGGTCATCGATGGCCATGGGGATGCTCGTTGTAGTTTTGTCCCTGTTCGGCTGTACAAACATGTCGGGTCAGAGCGATAGTGGTTGGGTCACCTTGATCGATGGTGCCAATGGGCTGGATAACTGGAATCGAGTCGGTCACGGCAACTGGCGCGCGGAAAACGGAGCCATCGTTGCGGATGGCAAAGTGGGAGGCAAGGAAAACGGGTATCTGGTAACTAAAAATGCCTATCGCGATTTTCAGATACGAGCGGAATTCTGGGCCAGTCATGATGCCAACAGCGGGATTTTCATCCGCGCCAGCGATCCCCAAAAAATCGGTGCCAACAATTCCTATGAGGTCAATATTTTTGATCAACGCAAGGATCCGAGCTACGGCACCGCGGCCATAGTCGATTTTGCCAAGGTGGTGCCCATGCCCAAAGCCGGCGGCAAATGGAACACTTTTGACATTACGGCTCAGGGTAGCCACCTGGTAGTGGTCTTTAACGGTCAGAAAACCGTGGATATAAACAACAGCAAATATGCTGGTGGCCCCTTTGCCCTGCAATACGGTTCGGGGGTGATCAAGTTCCGCAAAGTACAGGTCAGAGAATTGGGCGGCGCAGCAGCAGGGTACTAGGCCGGGTCGTTTGCTGCTGGATATCCGAAGGAAAAGCCCAGTAAAAAAGGCCCGTTACAAGGCCTTTTTTACTGCTGTCGTGCCTGCGGGGTGTGAAAAGCGAAATCGCCGTAATATGCTTCCAGCGTGCGATCGCTGATCTCGGTTTCGGTCAGGATGCCGACAGAAATTATTTTTCCGGGTTCTTCGCCAAATGCGAGCCGAAAGTCTGCCGCGACATCGCGTTGTTCATGCAGCCACTGGCCGAGTTTGTCGCGACCGCTTTCCACTGCAATGATCTTGATGCGGGAGGTATGCGGATTTGGGGTAATTCCGTTTTTCGGTGTTCGGCTGCCCCATACATACATCAGGGCAGCGTAGGGCAACTGCTGACCGGTGAACAGACGAAACTGGTTGTAAAAGAGTCGGTCGCTGAAGCCGAGTTTTTCGTGATCGCCGTCGAATGACACAACCACGCGCGCCGGTGAATCGTCGGCGCTGGTTTGCGATGGATGCAGATCCGTGAGCTTCCAGCGCCACGACAGCAGCGGTTGGTCGCGTGGATCCACATCAAGATAGTGAATCAGGCCGGAGGCCGAGGCCTGTGCGCTGGCCTTGATCACGGTGACCCCGTAGTCTTCTATCAGTTGGTAGCGACTGCGTGGCTTGAAGCGAGACAGGCTCCACGGTTGCCATGCCTCCGGAATGGGTGCGCCTGCCCGCAATTCAGAAAATGCTGTGACGTCCGGGAATACGGCAGTGGCCGGCCGTCGATCGGGCGCCGTGGCACACCCTGCCAGCAGCGTGATCGCGGCGAGCAAGGCGTAACACAAGCGGGGCAGTGGTTGCATGCGGGTAAGCGTATGCAAAAATGAATAAGCTGTCGTGGAAATTATGCCTGCCGGCGGCGCATGGTCAGGCTTTTTTGCGGTTTTTCGCCAGCCAGCCGTCGACCAGTGCAACAGTTTCATCAATCACCGGCGATTGCATGCCTTTCTGTGCGGCAACGGTCTGGACCAGGCGATCGACGCGCTCTATGTTTGGTGCGCCGGCAGCCAGTGCCCGCGCAGCAGACGAAGGACTGCCCAGAGATAGCGCTGCCTGAGCGTATTTATCAAACGGCACCAGATCTTTTTCGTCGGCGCCCAGCGATACGCACAGTTTGACCACCCAGTTGTAGACCGACCGCGAGGCCTCGAGGTCGCTGTGGACGGCTTCCTTGATCGGTCGCATCGCGTCTTTCTGCACACAGCGATAATTGCCAGCCATCAGCATGGCCCATTTGGCCAGTGGTACGAATACCGATTCGTGTGTTTTTAATTTCACCGGCAATTCGATTTTCTGACCATCACCCGGATCGAAACGTATGGCCTGGATGTCAGCTTCGAGCTGGCGCAGGATCGCGGTGTGGGCGTCGGAATCGAAACGCGCTGATTTGAAATTGGATGGCAGCCGCACCTGCAATACGTTGACTTTTTCTTCCGGCGGACGGAAAGCCTGCGGGTCGGGACTGCATAAGGTCAGTGTTTTCGGATCAAAGCTGTCCCAAACCGCGGCATCGGTAAAGCAGTCGCGGCAGGCGTCGGCATTCAGGCCAGGTATGCGTTTGAGGTAAGGCAACGGCGGCATGTTCATGATCGACATACAGGGCACGCGCGATTTGGCCACGGCATCCAGCAGCTCGCGCACACCGGGTGAACGGTATTGCGGCTCCTGCATGGCGAGCACGATCAGGTCGTAGTCCGCAGGATTGGCAGAGTCTGGACCGCCGGCGGAAAGCTTGCCCGGCAGCTTCAATGAGTTGATTTCCACTAGTCCCTCGCGCCCTTTGATCGGCGTACGCACGATGGCGCCTTCCTTGTTGAACAATTCGGCTTCTGCGGGCAGGCAGATCATTTTTACGGTGTGTCCTGCGAGCAGCAATTTCGTCGCCAGCAAAGAGCCGTACGACGCGCCGAGTATCAGGATTTTATAAGTGCGCATGCAAAACTTTCCTCATGTGGAATGACTGGGTGATGGGAGGCAGTGAAGGCGGGTTCGGATTGTTATGGCCGCCGCTGTTAGCCTTCGCGTAATGTTAGTCAGTTCGCCGCTGTCGTGCAATGAGAAATCATCATATGAAAAGCGGTTCACACTTGTATTGCGCACAGCACAATGCTGCATGTACTGCGGCATGCCTAATGTGAATATTAAATCTCACTCTGGAGCATTACCATTTGCTTAATTAGTTATAGCTGACCGCAGGAATT
>Ga0105050_10000132_pt1 | contig 96200 bp, 90 predicted proteins | sample FRY01_FD_78088 | JGI IMG/M metagenome (GOLD analysis project Ga0105050, IMG submission 78088) | Freshwater microbial communities from Lake Fryxell liftoff mats and glacier meltwater in Antarctica - FRY-01 | ecosystem: Environmental > Aquatic > Freshwater > Ice > Glacier meltwater ... | reverse complement strand
TCGTGATGCTATTAATGGTTTTTTTGATGAGACTTTGCCAAAAATTGCGCAGTCACTTCGGGGGCGGATTAATGATAACTTTCAGACGATAAAACCAGTACCTTCATGTTGAATGGGTATATATTGGCGAGTGTAGAAATCCAGCTAAACTGTAAAACTGGAGCTCTACGTCCGCTGCTAGCTTCCTCAGGATGACAAGATAGAATAATAAGGGGTCATAGCTCAATTGGTAGAGCGTTTGCATGGCATGCAAAAGGTCGAGGGTTCGATTCCCCCTGGCTCCACCAGAAATCATACCTATAATATTTTATATGAATTCTAAAATTAGAATTAAAAAATTAGATCATTCCGTTGATCAGTTACCGGAATATGCTACTAAGCACAGTGCAGGCATGGACTTAACTGCAGCTAACAGTGAATCAGTGATTATAAAATCACGTGAAATCAAGTTAATTCCTACTGGTATTTCGATAGCATTGCCATTAGGATTTGAAGCACAAATAAGGCCGCGTTCAGGGTTAGCTGCAAAACACGGTATCACAGTACTAAATTCCCCAGGAACTATCGACGCTGATTATCGCGGAGAAATAAAAGTTATCTTAATAAATCACTCAGCTGACGATTTCCTAATTGAAAGAGGCATGAAAATCGCTCAAATGGTCATCGCTAAATATGAAGCAATTATATGGGAAGAAGTTGAGAGTTTAGGTGAGACAGTAAGAGGCGACGGTGGTTTTGGTTCAACTGGCAAGTAGTGTCATTTTCAATATATAATATAATCCTAAGAGCATAGTATGTTTAAGTTCTGTCTTTTTATATCTTTATTATTTAGTCTAACTGGTTGTTTACCGGCAATTTTTACTGCTACTACTGCTTCAACTGTTACCATTGCTAAAGATCAACCAATTTCTGAAAGCATGCATGATATAAAAATCTCTACAAAAATTAAAGCTGCTCTTATGAAAAGTAATTTTAGAGAGCTATATACTAAAATTAAAGTAGAAGTAGAGCAGGGTAGAGTATTATATACTGGTATGGTAGACAAAGAAGAAGATGCTTTAAAAGCTGTGCAACTTGCCTGGGATATACCGGAAGTAGTAGAAGTTATTAATGAATTAGTTGTGGACAAAAATAGCAATCATTTTGACTTAGCTCAATATACTAAGGACAGTATGATTACTAGCCAAATTAAGGCTAAAACTTTTATCAATCGTGGTATTAAATTTGTTAACTACACAGTAATTACTTTAAACAATACAGTTTATTTATTTGGTATAGCGCGCTCAGAAGAAGAGCTTGAAAAAGTAACTACTATAGCAGCTCAAATAAGAGGAGTAGAGAAAGTTATTAGTCATGTTAAAATCATAGAGCATTTTGTGAATGGTAACGTAAGCAAGGAATCGGAAGATAGTGATAACGAAAATATAGAAGATAAAAATGACGATGAATAGATTCGTTTTTTTTTTATTATTCATTATAGGTTTGTCAGGCTGCGCTACGCCGCAACAAAAAATGTATAAGCAACTATCAAAAGAAGATCAAAATAATAATCAATATAAAGGGCACTTTAAAGTCGGTGTTCCATATAGGATTAAAGGTAAAACTTATACTCCTAGCCACGATACTCGCTATAAGGAAGTAGGAATTGCTTCTTGGTATGGAAGAAATAATGGTTTTCATGGTAAAAAAACCGCAAATGGCGATAAATATAATAAACATATGCTAAGTGCTGCTCATACCAAACTACCCCTTCCTTGCTTAGTTAAAGTAACTAATTTAAAGAATAATAAGTCTTTAATTGTCATGGTTAACGATAGGGGGCCATACGCTAGAAATCGTCTTATTGATGTGTCAGAAAAAGCAGCAGAGATTCTGAAATTTAAAAAAGAAGGAACCGCCAAAGTTAAAGTTGAATATCTGCATAAAGAAACGCAAGTTTTCTTACAAAATCTTGCCTTAAAGCCTAAAGAAAACTCGGTAGCTAAACATAAAGTAGCTAATCCTAAATGCAGCGTTAATTGTCATATAAAATTAGTTAACTTAAAATATCGATTAGCTGTAGCACCTTAATTTAAACAATAATAATGAGTCTATTGTTTATGAATATAGAAAGTATGATTTCTATAAAGAAAGTGGCTGCAGATAACTCTCGCCTTCTAACCATCTGGCAAGCTAACTATTCATTTAACAAGAATATAGCTCTTTAATAATCCATCTGTGCATATGCGCTTCTTGACAATTTATATCCTGTATTTGGCTAAGTTCAAACGTCGCTTTCCATAAAGCCCAACCCCGAGCGCGTACCCAAGTATTTTCATCTAAATCCATTTCGTGGATAAAGATGTCACGCGCTTTTCCAGATAAATAAGTCCAAGCAATCACAAGATCGCAGGCAGGATCACCACAAGCCATACCACCAAAATCTATAATGCCTGATAGTTTATTGTCCTGCACCAGTATATTACCTATCGCAAGATCGCCATGAATCCATACAGGAAGCTTATTCCATCTACTAGCTAATGCTTGCTCCCAGAGATTTATTGCTTTACTAGCATCTATGATATCAGCGAGAAGCGCTATTTGTTGCCTGGTACCTTTATCATATACGCTCACATGATCACCACGCCACCAGTTGTGTTGGCCTGGCTCAGGACCACTAACCTCTGTAATGTTTTGTAGCTCTTTCAAAAACTTCGCTATATCAAATGCAAGCTGCTCAAGCTTTTTATTATCAATAGTTATCAGATTAATACTTGTCCCTTCCAACCATTTATATATAGAAAATGGGTATGGGTAGTCTTGAGAGGGCGCTCCCATTTTGATTGGGCTTGGAATACTAACATTCAAATATGGAGCTAATTTTGGTAATAGCTCGTGCTCTATCTCGCATTTTAATGCATATTCTTTTGCCGTTGGCATGCGGATTAACATGTCATTACCTAAACAATAAGTGCGATTATCGTGTCCCTGCTTTTCAACGGCGGTAATAGGTAAGAATATTCAGGAAATTGCTTGGCTATAAGCTTACGTGCAAGATCTGAAGTAATATTTAATGGTTGATTAATGTTGGTCATAAAAGAAGTAATACCATATAGATGGATTGTTCACTATACTGACGGAAACAAGTAAAGCACGAACGGTAGGGTGATCCTAGAGATCGAGTTTATAATCCTGTTGCAATAGTTTTAATAACTAAATTCAAAGTGCAATTAAGCAACGCTTAATATATCTCTTAATAATGTCCATTATTGTTCTATAATTCATATTATGGAAAATAGAACAATAGATTAGGTAAAAAAAGGGGTAAAATCATTATTTTGTCTAATGCTATACATGACACGAATGCTAAAGCTAAATCTTAAAAAACTTATCAGAGTCACTATAGAAATTCAAAACTAATATTTAATCGCTAAAAATTAAAAACCAGGAAGAAGTCCAGGAATATTGAGAAATTTCCACCAAACTGTACCAAAGATAGCTAAGATCAATAAATTAACTATACTTGCTAAAAATCCAATTAACCACCATTTGCGAATTGGTACAAAATTAGCACTGAAAAATACTACTCCTCCAGTTGACCCATAATGAGTTAATGAAGCGAATAAGTTTGATACAAAACCTAAAACCAGTGCAGCCAGAAGAGGAGGAGAACCAGTAGTGACCGCTAAGGCTAAAAACGCTGGATACATGGTACTAATATGCGAGGTCATACTAGCAAAAAAATAATGGGTATAGAAATAGACTAAAATTATTGCTGACAAGCTGTATATCCAGTCTAAATGAATAACATATTCTCCTAGTAATTTACTAAACCATAAAATAATGCCGAATTTTTGTAATTGTTGAGATAGCATTAGTAAAATTGAGAACCATAATAAAGTTTGCCACGCCTCGTGTTCCGCTACTATATCCTCTAACGTAATGACTTTTGAAATTAATAATATAGATACTCCTAATAAAGCGGTTGTAGTAATATTTATACCGAATTTATCGCCTGCCACCCATAATACTAACATTAAGGTGAAGACGGCTATCATAATTTGTTCTACTTTGGTTACCCTACCCATACTTTGTAATTTCTCTTTAAAAAACTCGCTGGAGCTTTTTATTACTTTTAATTCTGGTGGATAAATCAAATAGATGAATAATGGTATAAGCATTAGCATTAAAAAGCCCGGAACGCTTGCTACTAATGCCCAGTTACTCCAACTTATATTAATATTTTGTTCCAACGCAAAAGATTGAATCATTGGGTTAGCTGCCATAGCGGTTAAAAACATCATGCCAGTGATATAATTAGAATGGAAGCAAACTTGAGTGAGAAAGGCCCCTAACCTTCTGGCAGTATGGTCACCCGGCCTACTTCCCACTGATTCAGTTACTGAAAGTAGTATAGGATAAATTATCCCTCCTGATCTGGCAGCACTACTTGGTATAAAAGGTGCAATTATAAATTCAGTAAGGACTAAACTATAACCTAGTCCCAAAGCATTTTTTCCAAATTTTAATATAAAATGGTAAGCAATACGTTTTCCTAAGCCACTCTTAATAAAAGCTCGAGCAATGAAAAATATAAGTACAATTAACCAGCTAATATTTGAAGCAAACCCTGAAAAGGCTTCTTTTTCTTCTACTGTTCCAGTTAAAATTGCTACTGTTAGGCTTATTAAAGCTACTCCGCTCATCGGTAATGGTTTGGTAATTAACGCAGTTATAGTAGCAATAAAAATTGCTACTAATGTCCATCCTTTGGGATGAACTTCTGGAGGAATTGGCATCAAATATATACTTATTCCAATTAAGCACGGGATTATATATTTAATTATTTTAGGCATTATCTACCACTAAGTTATTTGACAAAAGGATTAATAAAGAAAGTTAAGAGGTTTGTTAACTATTTTTAAATTAGTTTTGCAAGCTAAAAATTAATAGCTTAAATAATAATTTCTTTAGCTCTCGATCGAACTATTCATTCCTAAAATTTCGGAACTATCTACAGTAGCAGCGCTACTATTTCCAGGGAAGCTGCTTGAAGATGAGGAACTAAAAGAGTTGGTAGTTGCTTCGGAGCCTAAATAAAACTGCTTTACACGCGAATCAATCGTTGCCAATGCGTCTGTATCTTCATATATTATTGGTTCTAATTTTGGATGGAATTCTTCCCCTTTTTGGAAACAAGCAGCAGAGCTTTCTGTGGTTAAAGGAATCTTTAAATATTTTTGCTGGGATAGGGAATAAATTTCAGAATATGACATATTAAGGGTATAAACTTGATGAATTGGTATAGTTTGTATATATTCTTGGTAATGTGGAGGAAGTTTATTTAAAGCTACATCCTCGATATAACCTTTGCTTTTAGCTGCAATAGCTTCAGTATGGATGTGATAATAAGAAAGGGGGCACGCTGAATAATTTGTTAAACCTGAGGCAATATTAGAATAATACATTCCATCTTCTATATAGCCTGCTAAAAGACTGTCTCCAAAGCTTATATGCTCATTATCTTCACCATAGGTACGTTTATCCTCCTGCCAATCTCTCGTACTAAATCTCCATAATAATATTTTCTCATCTTTTATTGCGTCCATTTCCGCAAACATCGCTTTTTTCAAAAATGCTGTTTTGGGAAGCAATTGATTTATTATTAATGGTTCGTCTATTTTTTCTATAATTCGAAATAATTTATCTATTTCGTTATCCCAGGTGCTACTTTCTTTAGAAACCATAATTCTAGTTAGATTGTGAACATCAACACATAATTTCCCTGCTTTTTTAAAAGTAGAGTTGGTGTAATATTGCACTATTTGAGCAAGATTTATTAAAGTTGAGGGGATTTGATAAGCTTCTTTATCATTTTTATTAGGATTAAAAACGTAAGGCCTTTCCGCTTCATAGCACTCTCGAAAGTCTCCAACTTCTTTATTTAAAAATCTCATATTATTTTTTTTTAATTTTTATAATAATACCTTAATTTAGTTAAAAATTAAATTATTTTTTATAAAACGTTACCCCATTTTATGAGTAGCAGTAATCAAAGCTTTAAATAATTTAGCGTCTAATCCGTTATTATTTAAATATTCCGGATGCCATTCAACACCAACAATGAATTTATGATTAATAGCTTCAATCGCCTCGATTATACCGTCAGGCGCGGTAGCCGACACTATCATCCCCTCACCTACTTGCCACACTGCTTGATGGTGCGTTGAATTAACCATAGTTTCATCGAGATTTCCCGCTAACTGAGCTAGAATTGTATGTGGTTTTATACGGATAGGATGAGATATTACGTGTTTTGGCACCGGTTGTTCATGATCTATTACCATCTCTATTTTTTTCTGATGTAAATAATCCGGTATATGCTGTATTAGCGTGCCACCAAAGGCAACATTTAACAGCTGCATACCTCTACATATACCAAGAATAGGCATATCTAGCTTTATAGCTTTTTTGGCTATCCGAAACTCAAAGTTATCACGCGCATCATTAGGAGTTGTTTTATGCGACGTAATATCATGACCATAAAACTTAGGATTAATATCCTCATCCCCCCCGGGTAAGATTAAACCGTCTAGGAGTTGTAATATCGTACCTACATCATCCTGATAAGGGATCATTAAAGGAATACCGCCAGCTTGCAAAACGCTTTCAGCATAATTTTGCCTTAAAACATACCAAGGAAATGAAGAATATCGGTAATTTTCATTATTATTTGCTAAGTCTAGTGTAATGCCTATTACTGGTTTTTTTAGAGTCATACTAAGGTTGTATTTATGTTAAAGAAAATCAGCTTACTCGTCATGCTGAGTGGACGTAGTGACTATGGGGATCCATTTTTTATAGTTTAAGATTTATATTCCCTACACTCGTCAAGACTCCGCTCAGAATGACACTGCACTACTCTGATAGACTATTCTTTTAAATGTGGTGGAGCCTCAAAACTATGAAATGGCGGAGGAGAAGAAATCGTCCATTCGAGCGTTTTAGCCCCCTCTCCCCATTGATTATCTGGGCATTTCTTACCGTATTTTAAAGTATATATAACAATAAAAACAAAATATAATGCCGCTATAAAGGAAATTATAGCGCCTATCGAGGAAACCATATTCCAGCCTGCAAAAGCATCAGGATAGTCAGGTATCCTACGTGGCATGCCTGCTAGCCCTAGGAAATGTTGAGGAAAGAATGTTAAATTTACTCCTATAAAAGTAAGCCAAAAATGTATTTTGCCCATTATTTCAGGATATTTATGTCCCGACATTTTACCGAACCAATAATAAAAACCAGCGAATGCACTAAATAAGGCGCCAAGAGACATTGTATAGTGAAAATGGGCAACTACATAATAAGTATCATGCAGCACTCTATCAATCGCTGAGTTAGATAAAATTACACCAGTTACACCGCCAATAGTAAATAAAATGATAAATCCAATAGAGAATAACATCGGTGTTTCAAAGGTAATTGATCCGCCCCACATAGTTGCAATCCAACTAAATATTTTAATACCAGTAGGTACTGCGATAATCATAGTACCGGCAGTAAAATATATTAATGCATTATATGAAAGTCCAACAGTAAACATATGATGCGCCCATACTATAAAGCCGACGAAACCTATAATAACCATCGCGCCTACCATCCCTAAATAACCAAATATAGGTTTGCGAGAGAATGTAGAAATAACCTCGCTTACAATACCGAAACCAGGTAACACAACGATATATACTTCAGGATGCCCAAAAAACCAGAATAAATGTTGGAATAATACCGGATCACCACCACCTTCAGGTTTAAAGAAAGCTGTACCGAAATTTCTATCAGTTAGTAACATTGTAATAGCTCCGCCTAATACCGGAATCGCTAATATTAATAAGAAGGCTGTCACTAAGATCGACCAAACAAAAAGTGGCATGGTAAATAAACTCATGCCAGGAGCGCGCATATTAAAAATGGTTACAATCATATTAATTGACCCCAATATTGAAGATAGCCCGGTAAGGTGCAGGCTTAGAATAGCCATATCCACTGCAGCTCCTGGATGCCCTACTAAAGTACTAAGGGGTGGATACATTGTCCAGCCAGTACCAGGGCCACCGTCTACAAAGGCAGACAACATCAACAGCATAAAGGCTGGCACAAGTAACCAGAAACTTATATTATTTAACCTTGGGAATGCCATATCTGGCGCTCCTATTAGTAAAGGTACAAAATAATTACCAAAACCACCAAACAAAGCCGGCATAATCATAAAGAATACCATAATTATTGCATGAGCTGTAATAAGCACATTATATAATTGGTAGTCATGATTAAGTAATTGGCCTCCAGGCGTCGCTAACTCTAACCTAAAAATAACCGAGAATAAACCCCCAACAATCCCAGCAAATATAGCAAACATAATATACATATTGCCAATATCTTTGTGATTTGTCGAAAATAACCACCTTTTTAAGCCATAAGGTATATCGTGATGAGTAGTTTCGTTTATAGTCTGCGTCATAGATTATTTTTCCTTAAACCATTTGGCAAATAGCCGTCATTTCTTCTATATCCCCATTACAGTGTAATACTAAATCACAACCTGCTTGTAAAGTCTCATTCGCAACCCTAGCCATGCTAGCAGTAAATTCGGCTTTTAATTCTGGGAATTGCTTAATCTCATTTTTATGTAATAAATATTTTGCTCCTATTTCCCCATGCAAAGCTAGCATACAAATATCATCAGACACTAAAATATTTTTAAATCCTATTTCTTGCCTAATGAACTCAATAGCTTTCTTTGATAAAGTTAAAGGCTTATCCGGATCAATAGATGTAAATATTATGTGAGCAGTCATTGCCCAGACATCCTCTAACTTAGATAATTGTCTAAATACTTCAAAATCAGTTTTATTTAATTCTTCAAGAGAAGCTGTAATAATTGGTAGTTCTAAATGGCTATCACAAATAGCTCTACCATGACCAGTTATATGTTTAATAATAGCAATTCCTCCATTTTTTTCAATAGCATCAATAGCACTTACGCATAAATCAACAACTTGAAAGACAGAAGCACCAAAAGATCGATCCCCTATAACCTTATGAGTTTCAGTATAACTAAGGTCAGCTACAGGCGCGCATGGCGAATCAATATCATATTTATTTAAGCCTTGCATTAGTTTCGAGTAATTATCGTAGACAGCTGCGCAGGCTTTTTCTTTTCCTTCTTTTTGGTAAATTTCACCAAAAAAACTAGCTGGCGAATATTCTTCATTTACCATAGGCGGTTTTAAACGGGCTACCCTACCCCCTTCCTGATCAATAAAAATCAATATCTTATATTCATATAATGCTCTTAAATCTTGGACTAACTTTGTTAGTTGCTGGGGACTTTCTATATTTCTCTTAAATATAATAAAGCCATACACCGGATTTTGTAGGAACAATTCTTTTTCATCATCGGTTAACTCGGTTCCAGAAACACCGAATATTAATGGCTTAAGTTTTTTAGACATATTTACTTTTTACCTATGCGATGATTTAACTAAATCACTAAACTTTGAATATTGACTATCATAAAATAGTGGTACGTTACCAATCGGTCCATTACGATGCTTAGCTATTATAATATCTGCTACCTTATGAACTTCACTCAATTTAGCACACCAATCAGCATATTTTGTGGCATCGCTAGGAGAGGGTTCTTGTCTAGTTAAATAATATTCCTCACGATAAATAAACATTACAATATCCGAATCTTGTTCAATCGATCCTGATTCCCTGAGATCAGAAAGCATAGGTTTTTTATCGACGCGAAGTTCTACGGCCCTTGATAATTGCGATAATGCGATCACCGGGATATTAAGTTCTTTAGCTATCGCTTTGAGCCCTTGGGTAATTTCAGAAATTTCTGTCACTCTGTTATCAGTTTTAGTAGTTCCTCGGATTAGTTGTAAATAATCTATAAATAATATACCAAGATTATGTTTGCGTTTTAGCTTTCTTGCTCGCGTACGAATCGCGGCAATAGATAGAGCAGGAGTATCATCTATAAAGAATGGTAATTCAGATAATATTGCAGCTTCTTTTCGTAAGCGGTTGTAGTTCTCTTCCGCGACATTGCCGGTACGAAGATTAGATGAATCAATTTCAGTGCACATCGAAAGAATACGGGTAGCAAGTTGTTCAGAAGGCATTTCAAGCGAAAAGAATCCAACTGCTTGCTCACTAGAGCTATCTTCTTTGGATTGCTGAGCATTTTTTAATTGTAGCGCCTTGCAAGCGTTAATTGCTAAATTTATAGCAAAAGCTGTTTTACCCATGGAGGGGCGCCCTGCAAGTACTACTAAATCAGAATTTTGAAACCCTGATAATAATTTATTTAAGTCAATTAATCCCGTTGAGATACCAATTACATGATTAGGGTTTTTCATTGCACGATTAATACTGGCTAACGAATCACCAAGAGAGCTATGAAGTCTAACAAAACTTCTTTCATTGACCCCTTCGCTAGCTAGATTATATAACTGTCCCTCAGCGTGTTCAATCTGCTCCGTAGAATCATACCCTAATGTAGAATCATATGCGCTATTGACGATCGATTCACCGATTTGAATTAAATTACGTTTTAAAGCTAAATCATATATTATTTTCCCATAATCGCGGGGGTTTATTACCATCATAGATAAGGTAGCTATTTTTCCTAAATAATCTACTCCTCCGGCTGCTTGAAATACTTCATCACGGTCTAACATGCTTTTTAAAGTTACTGGCGTTGCAATTAAGCCCTTTTCGGTTATTAATTCAATCGCAGTATAAATTTTCTGATGAATTGGCTCAAAAAAATGTTCGGATTTTAAGAATTCTGAAACGTGATTTAATGAATCATGATTAATTAAAATCACCCCAAGTAACATTTGTTCAGCTTGAATATTTGACGGCAATACTCGGATTATTGGTAGATTTACTGCATCTGTATTAGCTTCTACTTTAGTACTGGCTTTTGAGCGCGCCATATTTTCCTTTTGACTATATTTATTTTAGAGGTACTATGAGATAAATTCTTTGTCGCACGTACACTCGTCAGTTTCTTGCAACGACGCTAACTTTACTTCAACTTATAATATTCAAAAATTTCTCTGCTTCTAAGGCTGCCATACAGCCAGTACCAGCGGCAGTTATAGCTTGGCGGTATATTTTATCCTGTACATCCCCAGCAGCAAATACACCTGAGATATTAGTCTTAGTTGAGTCCGCTTGCGTTATAATGTAATTGTCGCTATCCATATTAAGCTGGTTTTTAAATAAATCGGTATTAGGTTTATGGCCTATTGCTATAAATACCCCGGTACAATCAATTAAGCTTGTTTCATTAGTTTGCACATTATGAATTTTTGCACCTGTAACTGCTTTAGGGTTATCATTGCCAACTACTTCTTCCAATACGCTATTCCATATCACAGATATTTTGGGATTTTTAAACAATCTTTCTTGTAAGATTTTTTCAGCTCTAAAACTACTCCCTCTATGGATAATAGTTACCTTGCTGGCATGATTAGTTAAATACATTGCCTCCTCAACAGCGCTATTACCACCTCCAACTACTAAAACATGTTGATTCTTAAAAAAGAAACCGTCACATGTTGCACAAGCCGAAACACCAAAACCTTGAAATTTCTGTTCTGATGGGAGATTTAACCATTTAGCTGCTGCTCCAGTAGCAATAATAATTGTTTGTGCCTCATATATGTTGCCTGACCCAGCTACAGCAATAAATGGGCGATTCGATAAATCAATTTTTTCAATAAAATCATAAATTATTTTAGTCCCAACGTTTTTTGCTTGCTCCGTCATTTGTTCCATTAACCATGGTCCTTGTACAGCATCGGCAAAACCTGGGTAATTCTCTACATCCGTTGTAATAGTCAACTGGCCACCTGGCTGCATACCATGCAGTAATATTGGCTCTAAAGAAGCCCTTGCAGCGTATATAGCAGCACTAAGACCAGCAGGGCCAGAACCTATAATCAATAGTTTAGTGGTAATTTTCATACATTATTTACCCAAGTTTGTATGTAATCGATCTGATCGCTCGCTATTAACGCTGGAGCATGGCCCGCAGATTCGACTACATATAAATCCAAATTTTTGTTTCTCTTCATTTCTTTTATTATAGACTCTGTTAAAATCTCTGATTTTGCACCGTGCACAACTAGTAAGTTACATTCTATTTTATCCCAAATTTTCCACAGATTCACGTCTTTAGGTTTATAAGAAGTTGTTTTCATACTGTAAACTATATCAGGATCATAATTCATCTTATACTTACCATCAAAGTTTAACTTAAAACTATGCTGAGTGAGATAATCCCAATCCTCTTCGGCAGTAATACCAAACTGGCTATATATAAGTTTTAAATGTTGTTTTGCACTATTTAAGTCATCAAAGAGAAGCGTTTTTCCAGCATATTGACCGATTTTTACTAAAGGAGACGAAGATATAAAAGGTCCTACATCATTAATAATAAGGTTTTTAAATAATTTGGGATATTTGCTCGCTAAAACCATACCAATGATTCCCCCCATGGAAGTACCGAGCCAAGTAATTTGATGAGTAGTTTGTTTAATCTTTAGTTCGTTCAAAAAAAACAAACTATCCTTAATATATACTTGATAATTATAATGTTTTTTTATTTTAAAATAATCACTATCTCCTCTACCAGGATAATTTATTGCGATTACTCTAAAATCTTTACTTAAAGCCTGAGCAATTTTATCAAAATCATGGGCATTCCTAGTTAAACCATGGGCGCAAATTATAACATTTTTATTATCTGAATCACCAAATTCTAAATAAGAAATTTTATGAGATTGTATATATTGCAACCCTAAAAAATTAATATAGGGGCCAATTTTAATAAAATGTTGTCTCATTAATAGGACGCCTTAATTTAAATTACTTAAAAGCAAACTTACCATCACTGGCATATATATTACCACAAATAATAAGGATAAAAAAACCGTAGTTGCCACTTTTTCAGGATAAAATTTTTGCAAACTTGCTATAACTATGATATTTGCAGCTAGTGGAGCAGTAGATAACAGTTTTAAAGCATTATAATGAGCCTCATCATACCATTTCATAATAAAGCGATCAAGGACGATAAAAATATTAATTCCGATCGGATAGAAAAGAAATTTCGCAGTAAAAGTTGCTAAGGTAAATTTTATATCTATTTCAAATTTTTGTATGGTAGAGAGCGCTAGTCCAACCATCACCATACCAAGTATAGAAAATGCCCCGCGCATATTATAAATAAAATCATCAAGAAAATCTGGTAATGGAAAACCAACAAAACTAAATAAACAACCTAAGAAAAAGCCATTAAGGATTGGTAACTTTATAACTTTTAATATACTTTCAGTTGTTGTAGCAAAGTTTTTAGCGCAAATATAGAACCCTACTGATGACTCAAATATGTTCACGCCTATTACCGCCATCATATATATACTTAAAGTATAATCGTCAAAGAGCGCAGCAGCTATTGGTAGCATAAAATAGCCGCCGTTGGCTGTACCAGCTGATAAAGCAATGATATTTCTGGTATGATCTTGCCAATATTTACCAAAAAAATAATAGGAAAATAAAGATAGTAAAGTTGCAATCACAAAAGCCACTACCGTGACGCTTAAAGCAGATAGAGTAAGTGTTGCACTAGCAGGGATGGCAAAGAAAACTATCGGTGAGATAAAATAGAATAATAAAGAAGCAATGCTGTCTCTTTGAACGTTAGAATATTTACCGGCTAAGAACCCTATTAGTACACTTAGCAATACCGAAATGGTCTTGAAAAAAACTATACTTAAAATTGCCATACATACGATAAAATAATCAACTTTGTGAGTGTGTTGTAATAAATCTTAAAGCAAATAGCAAATAAATTCTATCCTATTATTTCTTTATTTTAACAACAGTGATTATAATACAGCTATATTCAAGAATTAATATGAATACATTAATTAAACTTATAGATAACTTTATTATTGCCCAATATTCGTATCATATAAAACGAAATTGCCGAACCGACACTTAAACCTAAAAATAATAAGGCAAAGTTACTTATGGAATCGCTATGTAACTTAGATACTATAAATATAATTAAAGCAACAAATATATAATATAAAGCGCCAAATACTGATCCCGCTGTACCTGTAACTTTACTATAACTTTCAAGCGCGTACCTAAGAGCTATAGGCATTAGAAGATTATGCGCTACCATATGCAATATTATTGGCACAAATATTATAGTTATCACCAAATAATTATTATTTGCTTGATGAGTTACTAAGTTTGTAGATATTAAGTAAGCAGATATTACCAGTAAACTACAGCCAGCTAAGCTAAATGCTAAACCAGTAAATATAATTTTCTTGTTATCGACGTTTTTATATTTAACTAGATAGCTACCAAGCAACCCACCGAAAATATTTCCCCCACTTAATAGCAAAGCTAATTTGCCATATGATGAAGGCGATAATCCAATTTTTTCAATAAAAATAAACGGCGCTTCAATATAAAAACCAAAGGTGATACCGTTAAAAGCTCCTACAATAAAAGCATAAAGCCAAACGATTTTATCTCTTAGTACAATTTTTAAAATAGAAAAATATTTATTATCTCTGGCAACATTTATATAAGGATTAGTTTCTGGTAAATATTTGGAATAAATAATATATAATAAAGTAGCACTACTGCTTAAAAATATAAAAATATAATGCCAACTATAATATTCAATTATATACCCCCCAATCGTAGATCCTATTGAAGGTATAATAGCAAGCCAGATAGAAAGGCTAGCATAAATATAAGATAATTCACTTCCTTGGTAAGAATCCCTAGCCATTGCCTGCCCTACGGCTGAACCGATACTGGCACCAAACGCTTGACAAAAGCGCGCAGCTATTAACATTTCAATATTAACAGCAAATATACTAATAATAGAAGAAATGATATAGATACTTAGACCGATTAAAATAATAGGCCGTCTACCAAATATATCAGATAGTCTACCAAGTGATAATATTCCTATAGCAAATCCAATAAAATATAGACAGGAGGTAATTTGCGCTAGGTTACCACTAATATTAAAATGGCTTGATAGGCTAGGAAGCCCAGCACTATACATTGTTTCAGTAGTAGGAGATAAAACAAATAGACAGAGTAGCATCCATGAGGGCGTTTTAGCAATAATTTTCATTTTTAAACATTAAATCTGAAATGTACAATATCACCATCTTGCATTTTATATTCTTTACCTTCTAAACGCATTTTACCCATTTCTTTAGCTTTTACTTCGCCTTCTAAAATCAGATAATCATGGTAAGAAATTACCTCAGCACGTATAAAGCCTTTTTCAAAATCAGTATGGATAATACCTGCCGCTTGCGGCGCAGTAATACCGTTTTTAAAAGTCCAGGCGTGAGCTTCTTTTGGGCCTACTGTAAAGAAACTTTTTAAATCTAACAGATTATAACCTTCTTTTATAATTCTACTAAGCCCGGTCTCAAATAATCCTATACTATTTAAAAATTCAGTTTTTTCTTCTACACTCTCTAAAATAGCAATATCTGCTTCAATTTTTGAAGATATTATAACATATTTGGCACCTTCAACTGCTGCCTTAGCTGCTACCTTATTAGTTAGTTCATTGCCAGAAACTGCATCTTTTTCTAAAACATTACAAGCATATAAAATAGGTTTAGAAGTAAGTAATTGCAATTGATTAAGATTTTCCTTACCATGCTGTTTCGCAAGAATACGAGCAGGTTTTCCTTGTACTAAAACTTCTTTTACTTCTTTTAATAACTCAATCTGATCTTTTAAAGCTTTATCTCCGCTCTTTAAGCGTTTCTCAAGAGCTGGCAAGCGTTTTTCTACCGATTCCAAATCAGCAATAATTAGCTCCATCTCTATTATTTCCGCATCATTTATCGGATCAATTTTGTCATGAACATGTGTAATATCAACATCTTCAAAACAACGTAGTACATGTAAGATAGCATCAACTTCTCTAATGTGAGATAGAAACTTATTACCTAACCCCTCCCCTTTACTCGCACCTTTAACAAGGCCAGCAATATCCACAAATTCTATATAAGCAGGTATTAATTTAGCTGAACCTGCTATAGAAGCTAATTTGCCAAGACGTTCATCAGGTACCGAAACTATACCGCTATTTGGTTCTATAGTACAAAAAGGATAATTCGCTGCTTCAGCTGCAATGCTAGCGGTTAACGCATTGAATAAAGTCGATTTACCTACATTAGGTAAACCTACAATGCCGCATTTTAATGTCATAATGTTTATTTATTTTGTTGGTTGGTATTTTTTAGTACAAGATAGCGAGAACCTTTGTTCTCAAAATGATGATCTCTTGTTTTTCTTCTTTAAACTCGCTTCTAGCCAATATTTCTTTTAAACTCTTCTAATTGTTCTGAAAGTAAAAGATTAATATTATCCGTTATTTTTTTAGTTGAAGCAATAACAAGTTGGTACTCATCATTTAAGAAACGTCTTAACACGTAGTCTGCAACATCAGTTGTACCAAAGCTAGGCCGTCCTATACCAATTCTAATTCTATGATAATTATTGCCTAAATTTTGGTCCAAGGATTTTAGGCCGTTATGACCACCATTACCACCGCCAAGCTTATATTTTACTTGGCCCATTCCTAAATCTATATCATCATGTATAACATATACGCTTTCTGGTTTTACATTATAGTAGGAACATATAGATTTTATAGCAACGCCCGAGAGGTTCATATAGGTTGAAGGTTTAGCTAGAATTAGTTTACCAAACTTTTGAATTGAACCTTCTGCAATATCAGCGTTAAATTTGGATTTATGTTGAAAAGAAAACTGGTAATGTGAGGCTAAATGGTCAACGGCTATAAAACCAGCATTATGCCGAGTATGCTCATATTTTGCACCGGGATTGCCAAGTCCTACTATAAGAACAGTCATATTATTTTTTGAAACTTGTAGATAATTTAGCGAGATTGTAAGAAGAATGAAACTTCATTGCGAGCGAATCAATCCCCTGAGATATATCTCACGAGATTGCTCCGTCGCTAATATCGTATATTTTGCTCCGCGCAATGATGATTCCAATATATTTATCAACTAGCAGCAGCGTCTTCTTCACCTTCTGCTTTAGTACCTTTACGGCCAATTATTGTAGCAACAATAAAATCATCTTTACGGACAAATTCACAACCTTCTGGTAATTTTATAGTAGAAGATTTTATTGAACTACCGATAGGAACATTTGTAACATCAACTGTGATATTTTTAGGAATATTATTTACATCGCATAGCATAGCAACAGTTCTTTTGATAATATTAAAGAACCCTCCTCTTTTAACACCTAAAGCGCGCTCTTTACCTTCATAAACAATTGGCACTTCCATTTTTTGGAGTTTTTTATCTAAGAAAACAAAGTCAACATGTCTTACTATTTCCTTTGTAGGATGCAATTCTATAGCTTTTGGCAATATCTTGTATTTTGTAGATCCAATTTCAATTTGAATAACAGTTGATATGAAACCTGGCTTTCTATAAAGCTTAGTAATCTCTTTTTCTTCAATTGAAATCGCCATTGGCGATGCTCCTAATCCATACACTATAGCTGGAACTTTATTTTCCCTACGTAGCGCCCGCGCAGCGCCTGTACCAAAATTTTCACGTAATTCCGCTGTTAATTCTACCACTTCACTCATTAACTTATTCTCCAACAAATTCAATTCTTAAAATTTACTTGACTATATTATATAGTTCAAAAAGATTAGAAACTCAAGGAAATCCCTAAATTATTTTTAAAATATCTTAAAAGTAGGTTTAATGCGCTGCCCATTTTATTTGCTTAAGATCTACCCCTTCCTGCACCATCTCCCAAAGTGGGCTCAACTCTCGTAACTTATTAATTTTTGACTTTACCAAAGCTACGGCATAATCAATTTCTTCAACTGTAGTAAACCTACCAATACCAAACCTGATAGAAGTATGCGCCATTTCTTCATCCACCCCCATGGAACGGAGTACGTATGACGGTTCTAATGAAGAAGAAGTACATGCTGAACCTGATGAAACTGCTAGATCTTTAATAGCCAATATCATTGATTCTCCTTCAACATATGCAAAACTTAAATTTAAATTACCTTTATATCTTTGCTCCTTATCGCCGTTTAAATAAACATCTGGGACATCTTGAATCTTACTTAAAAATCTATCGAATAAATTATTAACGTGCTCGGCGTCTTTAGCCATTTCCTTTATAGCTATTTCTGCTGCCACACCTAACCCAACAATTAGCGGGGTTGGCAGGGTTCCTGAGCGCATTCCTCTTTCCTGTCCACCACCGTTAAAAATCGGGACTAATCTTATTCGTGGTTTTTTCCGTACATATAAGGCCCCAATACCTTTCGGTCCGTAAATTTTATGGCCTGATATGCTAGCAAGATCAATATTACACTCATTTACATCTATAGGAATTTTACCATACCCTTGCGCAATATCCGAATGAAAAAATACGCCTTTTTCACGACAAATTTTACCAATCTCTTTTAAAGGTTGTATCACCCCTACTTCATTATTTACTGCCATCACAGATACTAACATAGTCTGGTCAGTAATAGCTTGCTTTAATATTTCAAGATCAATAAGACCGTTTGACTGAACAGGCAAGTAAGTGATTTTAAACCCTTCTTGTTCTAGATGCCGGCATGCATCTATTACACATTTATGTTCACTTACAACGGTAATAATATGATTTTTTTTACTGCCGTAAAATTTAGCTATCCCCTTAATGGCTAAATTATTAGACTCCGTGGCCCCTGAAGTGAAAATAATCTCTTTAGCCTCAGCGCCTATTAATTCTGCTATTTTTGTTCTAGCATGCTCTACCGCTTCTTCTGCTTCCCAACCAAATGAATGGCTTCTAGAGTGCGGGTTACCGTATTTAGACGTAAAATATGGAATCATCGCTTCAAGTACACGCGGATCCATAGGCGTTGTTGCCTGGTAGTCCATATAAACCGGTACAGAACTACCGCTATCGTAGATTTTTTGTCTTAATTCAAGTAATTCGTTCATATTATTTCCTGACTGTATATTTGCTCAAATGCTTGTATAAAAGTTATCACCTCTTCTACCTTATTGTCATAGCCAAAAGACACGCGTATTGAAGACCTAGCATCCTTATCACTTACCCCCATGGAAGCTAAAACATGTGAAGCTCCAACCTTTCCCGATGAACATGCTGAACCTGAACTAACTAATATACCACATAAATCAAAAGCAATTAATTTAACCTGTGCTTCTGTGCCTGGAATTATAATAAGCGAAGTGTTAGGTAACCTTTGTAAGCTTTGAGCTACTATTTCGATATTTTTATATTTGTATAAGCTTTGTTCTAAAAGCGTCTGTAATCCTTTCATCTTTTTATATCTATTAAGGAGCTCACTATCAGCTATTTCGGCAGCCAAACCAAAAGCTGCGATAGAAGCGATATTCTCTGTCCCAGAGCGGATATTTTTTTCCTGTCCTCCACCAATTATTAGAGGTTTTAATATATATTTTGATTCACCAATTAATGCACTACTGCCCTGCCCGCCACCAATTTTATGAGCGGATAATGTTATAAAATCTACTGCTAATTCTTTAATATTCACTCGAATTTTGCCAAATGCTTGTACACAATCGCTATGCACTATTGCTTGATACTTATGTGCGATTTCAGCTATTTTTTGTATATTTTGAATGACTCCGCTTTCATTATTAGCTAGCATCACCGAGACTAATTTTTTGCTATTACTACTAGCCCCAAGCAATCTCTCTAAATCCGCTAAATCAACGATGCCATTATTATCAACTTTTATGATTTTAATATTAGAAGCATATTTTAAATGTTCAAAAATCGATAAATGCTCTACCGCTGAAATGAATATCTCACCATCATAATAATTCGACATTATCAAATTATTACTCTCCGTGCCTGATGACGTAAAAACAATCTGATATTGTCTTGAATTTATATCTATTCCTACAGCTTTAGCTACTTGTCCTCGTGCATGTTCTATAAGGCGGCGGGCATTTCGACCATTGCTATGCACTGAAGAAGCATTATTACCTCCATGTATTAAATTTATCATAAATTCTTTAACTTCGGGAAGCATATACGTCGTAGCATTGTGGTCTAAATATAGCATTTTCATTTTGTTAGTTATATATAGAAAGAGCTGATACTTTCGTCGTAGTATAAAACCGTTATTGCGAGGCTACGCAGTAACCTGGTCAATCCTATCTTTTAAGGTTGTTGCGCCATTTCTTGGTCTTGTAATAATATATCAGCAACTGTTATTCCATCAAAATAACTACGTATATGATTACTTAACCCCAACCATAAATAGTGGCTGTTACACTTTATTTCATTAGGCAGGCAACTAGCTATTGGATCTCTAAAACACTTAGTCATTTCAATATTTTCATTAACAGCATCAATAATATTAGATATTTTTATCTTATCTAGCGCAATATTAATCACATAGCCACCTTTAGGACCTTTAACAGACCTAACTAAATTTGCTTGTTTAAGCTTTGCGAAAATTTGTTCTAAATAATTAAGGGGAATATTTTGTTTTAAAGAAATCTCCGATAAAGTAATAGGCACGTTTATTGATTTCCTACTAACTTCCGCTATTTCTAAAATTGCCATTACAGCGTATCTTCCCTTGGCAGTTAGCATCATAGTATTACTCTTTCATATTTACATTTTTAGAATAACCTACTAATTTAGTCAAGTATTATTTTGGTTTACCATAACACTATCTTTTTCTTAATTTATTATTGATTTTTTAATTAATTTTGCTATAATTAAAAAATAATTAAAAAGAGTGAAAATATGTCTAAATCAACAAGTTCCGCTTTTAGTTCTTCTAGTAATAAGGAATTTTGGGCGCATAATAATACCAATCACAAGGAAGCTGTTGGAATGATATTAGCAGTGGGAGCCAAAATAAAACACATTCTAAGTTTGGATCCTAAAGCAGCTAATTATGAGGCAGATTATAATGTTCATATAAACCAAATTGTTAATGATATATATCATTGTAATTTAGCAATCAAACCTTTATCAAGTATGTTAGGTGAGGCTAATTATATTAATCTTTATGATAAAGTTAAAAATTATAATACAATTATTAAGATTTTTAACGATTGTTGGCTCCAGTTTCCAGAAAATATGCAGCAGAGTTTACTGAAAGATTTACAGTTTAAAATAGATAACCAAAAATTTGCATCTCTTCCAAACTTTGACTATCAAATGGTATATAATGCGTTGACTTCTCAAACGTTATTAAAGTTCTCATCTGAACTCACAACAATTATAGGTGAGTTTGCAGGATATGATCCTAAGTCAGGGTATCCGCAAAGTGATAATAATGCAGTACTGACGCTAGGATCGGCAGTAGTGGATTCTGACATTATAGGCTAATAAGCAAGACGTCATTGCGAGGAACGAAGCAATAATACTTTTTACCCTCGTAATGACTGTTACTTACTATTACGCAATAACATCCCCTCCTTCCAAAGGTGGCAGTCCAACAAAAGCTCGCTTTTCGTTTAAGGTCATAAAATTAGCGTTGGAAATTTTAGCCCAAAGATTCTCTCGTCTTTCGGTTAAAGCAGAAATATTATCACGGTCAAAATCTATTATAATTTCTTCTTGATACCAATGTGATAGCCAATTACTAAGGGCGTCGGCGAATTTATCCAATAAAGGAATCAATGTCTCTTCCCATAAAGCCAGCCTAGCCTCTTGCATGTTACTGTAAGTATTATCACCGTTAATACCAAGCAATTGCGGCGGAACACCAAAAGCTAGGGCTATCTCCCTTGCTGCGGAGTTTTTAGATTCAATAAAATCCATATCTCGCGGGTTAATACTCATCTCTTGCCAATCTAATCCGCCTTCAAGTAATAATGGTTTTCCAGAATTATGACTTCCGGTAAATTTATCAGTAAACTGCGACTGTAACCGTTCAAACTGTTCGTCACTTAAATAACCATTACTATCTTTAACTATTAGCGCGCCACTAGGCCGAGCTCCATTTTTAAGCAAAGCACTATTCCAATTAGTAGCATGTTGGTGTAAGTCAATTGACTTAGAAGCAGCTTCTAGACATGATAAACCGTAATGAGGGTTATTAGGGTTGTAGTTCTTAAGATGTAAAATTTTACTAATTCTAGTAATTGGATCAATTTGATAAATCTTTTCCCCTCTATTACCATTATATTTATAAGCAACTACTTGATTTTGCTTTAAAATTAATTCTATTGCAGGGGCATGTAGTAAATAAATTTCTCGAGGCTGCCACTCAGCAGTGGATAAAATATAACAATTACCAAATAATAATTTGCTAGCAATTATTTCACTAAAAAAATCCGCTCCCGCTTTACTAGGATTAGGTTTTTTTAATAATTCATATATTGGGTGATCTTGCACTATCTCAGTAGAGCCGCGACGTTTTTTTTTAACAATCCATGGCACGTGACTGGCAGATTGCGCAATTAAATTAACACATCGATAAACTATAACATTACTACTATATGCTTCTACGCCGATTGAGCCTTTAGCAAACTCGCTAAACCCTATATCAGTAAGATCAATATAATTATGAGATTTGCGGTTTTTAATTTGCAAGAGTTTTTTTAAGTAATTGGTAACCATAGTAATTTCCTATATTTAGGATTTATGCTTATTATTAAATCTCTTTCGTAACTAAATATAATGTAGATATTTATAAGAATGAGGTTCCAAAGAAGTGTAGTGCAAGAAGTCTACGTAAGCATTTTGTAGGTGCTAACAACGACAAGATAAACTACAAAAAGAAGTTACGAAAGAGATCTAGTAAATTGAGAGTATGAATCATTTTAAGCATGCCACTAAGCTTTCACCTATAAATAACTTCCCTATTGTAGATTTTTATACTAATATATTTCTTATAATATACTTTTTGAATAGGTTCAGATATGTCAGCACAAGTAATCGAGTTAATGATTTTTGCAGTTGTAGCGTTTTTTATTATTAATAAATTGATTGCAACACTTGGTATTACTTCAGATGATGATCCTACCAAAGACCCTTCTAAAAGTCGCTCCTCATTTTTCGGCGAAAATAACATTAAAGACGTTACTCCTCCATCTAAGGTAAGTGATATTTTAAAGAAAAATTTATTAACCCCTCTTAAATCAAAACCAATAACAAGTGCTACGAATGATTTAAAGGAAATAATAGTTAAGGATAACTTAGAATCAGTACTAGAAGGATTAGATTTATTAGCTAAGCGCATGAAAGGTATGAACCTATCTAGTTTTTTAATAAATTTTTTACGTAATTCAAAAACAGCCTTCCAATTGATTATTGAAGCTTATAATAATAAGCAATTGTCAGAGTTAGAGAAACTAGTTGATAAAAGATATTTAGAACAATTCTCAAATATGGGAGATAAATACGGTGATGTTGAGCCAAATTATATTTTGGAAAATAAAATCTCAGAGATCTATTTATTTGGTAATAACGTTTTTATAAAAGTATTATTTACAGGTAAGAATGTTCTAACAAGAATGAAAGATCTCAACGAAGAATGGACCTTTAGCCGTAGTTTAAACGACCAAGGAGTTGATTGGTTTTTAACTAATATAAACCAAGCTTAGAAGCAAAATTTATCTTTCTTTTTGATTTTCTACTCTTTGTTCTAAGAGAGTATGCTTTAATAAAGGTTTTTTGAGTTTATTAGATGCCATTTCTTTAGATCGTATTATTAAGGTTTTTTTTAACTTATCACCAATAATCTTACTTTTTTGATCTAAAGTTTGAGCTAATTCTTGATTTTTCTCTATTTGCTTAGTCATTTTATTAAAAGTATTTTGTGTAACGGGAACAGTATATATTTTTCCGTTTTCACCAGTAATATACCCTATGGTATCCTTATCTTTGCTTGCAAATTTTAACGGTTTTGGGTAAGTCATCGACATTAACTTTCCTTGCTTATAATGAGCTGTGAAATACTTAGCATCTTTAACGTTAATATTCTTACCATTAACTTGTTTTACAGCAAACGACAAATCAATATCATTTTGAGAAGCTTCTAGCACTAAGGGTAAATCTATTTTTCTATATGATGATACATAAACATTGTTTGCACGAATGGGTGTTTTTACAGTAGTCTCCTTAAGCGTAAGGTTTAAATCTTTAATTATAGTTGATCTAACAATCTTGTTACCCACTATTACCGGATTTTGCTCCCATTTAATAGGCATAACAGTTTCGCCAGTAGAGGGTTTCATATTACTATGCTGCTGCTGTTTTTTATAAGTTTCTCGGCTAGTATCTTTAATTTTATTCTTTTCTAAGGGACTATGAAGGGTTGATTTTATTTTATCTTTAGCTTTTTTTTCTTTAATTACAATTCCATATGTGTTTTTAATCTCTTTAACTAAAATGCCAAGGATAGATTTTTTATATCGCAGATTATCTATAAAGCTTACTTTCTTACGTAATTTCAATATATCTGGTTGTAAAATTATTTTTTTAAAATATTTAGGATGTTCTTCTATAAGTTTTTTTAAAGCTGGCTTGTTAACTTGAAATTTTTTATCCTTTTCTTGTATTAATAAACCTAATTTAATTTGCAAACCATATTCTTGTAACGACTCTTGCCTATTCTGCATTACTTCTTTAAAAGCATCTTTTATAATATCAACATCTAGCGTTTTAATATGAGTATAATTAAACTTTGCTGGCATCGACTTTTTTGCCCAGCCTAACAAAGCTTCATCACTATAATATTTAGACATCTCTTTGAAACTTTCATCAATAGTTGCATTGATATCGACTTTCGCTGCTGCCAATATACTATTGGCAAATTTATGATTATTTTTTAGAGAACTAGGAAATTCACGATAATGATTAGTTGGGCCTCGCAGCGGCAGATGCCTTAAAAAAGAATGAGGTTTAATTTTATTGGAAAGCTTAAGAAGGCTACCAGCAAAGTCTATTCTAACTAATTCAGGTAGTTCTTCTGGTTTATTTTCACGTAGAACGCCAATATTACCGACGTGCATATCAAAATCATTAAGCAATAAACTAGGAGGAGCAACTTTCTCAAATCCTTGATATTTTAGTTTTTTAAAAGCTTTTTCTAACGTACCAAATAACATATTTCGCGTACCGATAAACAAGGGACGCGCGCCATCTTTCCTAAGCCAACTACTTGGTTTATCCTGCTCAGACAGGTTTTTATCCATATCTTTATATAAATCATCGCTATAATTTTTTAAATATTCTGACCTCACATATACGTTTGAACCATCATCTTGAAGCCCATGTTCTTGAGATAACTTAGCTTCCAAATCACTGGCAACAGTAAGAAAAACTCTAGCCCCACCTTCTGGACTGATAGTAGCAAAAATTTGCGATCCTAAAAATTCTGAAATATTATTTGCCGGATCCTTTTCTTGTTTAATCATTGCCATCTGGCCAGTATCAGGGTTCTTATAAACTCCTCCTAGTATACCAGCCTCATTAGCTCCACCTTCTTTTTTCTTATGAAATTTCCAACCGCTAAATGGTTGTGGGTTTTCAGATTCAACTTCAACTTTTGCCATTTCCCTAGTCTCAATTTATATTATAAATAGCGTTACTGTTGACACTTCTTTATTTTTTAATCACCTTCTTTTTTACTGTCTTTTTAGCAAGGGATTTTCTAGTAACGGCCTTTGTTTTCTTCATTACGGGTGAAGCAGTAGTTTGCTCAACTTTGTCTTTATTTTGCAGTTTAATATTATTTGCAGCGATTATTTCCAATATTTGTTCTTTAGTTATTGCAAATGGATCATATTTTTTAGATATTGAAATAAATCTGCTAAGGTACTTAAGATATGGACCAAATCTACCGATACCTAATAATATTTCCTCTCCGTCTTCAGGATGATTACACATTTTTATAGGTAATTCAAGAAGCTTTTTCGCAAGTTCAAAGGTAATATCATTTTGCGCTATTGAAGGAGGCAGAGGAACACGTTTAGGTTTAGCTTCTTTGGAAACTTGTTCTCCTCGTTGGATGTAAAAGCCATATGGGCCTTTTTTAAGGAAAATTTCTTGTTCGTCAATATCTTTCCCTAATGATTTACTTTGCGCGGCGCTATTCTCATCAGCATCTTCTCCACTAGATGAAGTAATTTGCTTTTTAAAGGTACAATCAGGGTAATTATTGCAAGCTAAGAAAGCTCCAAATTTTCCAAGCTTTAAACTAAGCTTACCGCCTGTGCAAGATGGACAAACGCGTGACTTATTATTTTCACCTGGTTCACCAAATATATGAAAATCAAGAGCTTGCTCTACATAACTGATGATGTCGATTATGTTTTTCGTGCTAACTGACTCAACATTATTGTTAAAGCCTTGCCAGAAATCGTTCAACAGAGATTTCCAAGCAATATCCCCTTCTGCTACTTTATCTAAATCATTTTCAAGCTCAGCAGTAAAATCATATTCAACGTATTTCTTAAAAAATCCTGTCAAAAATGCCGTCACTAATCTGCCTAATTCTTCCGGAAGAAAACGCTTCTTTTCAAGTATCACATACTGTCTTTCTTGCAAAACTGATAAAATAGACGCATAAGTTGATGGCCGACCAATACCAAGTTCTTCTAGCTTCTTAACTAAGCTCGCTTCTGAATATCGTGGCGGCGGTTCGGTAAAATGCTGAGCAGGGATAATAGAATTAGTTTTTACTTTTTCACCTTCTTTTAAAGGTGGTAGCATTTTGTTTTCTTCCTCAACTTCGTCGTCTATTCCTTCACGATAAACTCTATAAAAACCATCAAATGCTATTGTTGAACCGTTTGCTTTTACAGTAAATTCCTTGTTTTCAGAATCTATAGTAGCTACTACTAAATCCATAATGACATTTTCCATTTGGCAGGCAACGGTTCTTTTCCATATCAGCTCATATAGCCTAAAATAATCTTTTTCTAATTTATCTTTTAATTTTTCCGGTGTATTAGTAATTTCAGTCGGCCTTATCGCCTCATGAGCTTCCTGCGCGTTTTTAGCTCTAGATTTGTAAATACGCGCTTCTGATGGCAAATATTTGTCGCCATAACTTTTATTAATTAATTTTCGTATTCCTACTACAGCTTCATTTGCTAAAGTAACACCGTCAGTTCTCATATACGTAATAAGCCCTGCAGTTTCACCGCCTATCTCAATACCTTCATACAATTTTTGAGCAATTTGCATAGTTTTCTTGGCACTATAACCAAGTTTTCTTGCTGCTTCTTGTTGTAGTGAAGAGGTGATAAATGGCGGTTGCGGCTGACGTTTTTGCTGTTTTTTCTCTACAGTGCTAATAGAAAAATGTTTAGATTTTAGTTTCCCTACTAAATCATCAGCCATTGTTTGATTTGGAATTGAAAACTTCTCTAACTTTGTACCATCAACGTGGGTTAACCTAGCTATAAAGGGTTCTTTATTGCTATTAAGCATTTTAAGAGTAATATCCCAATATTCTTCATTTTTAAAACGCTCTATCTGATCTTCACGTTCACAAATAAGACGTAGTGCTACCGATTGCACCCTGCCGGCTGACCTGCAACCTGGTAATTTACGCCATAATAATGGCGATAAAGTAAAGCCTACTAAATAATCTAAAGCTCTTCGAGCTTGTTGAGAATTTACTAAATTGATATCAATCTTCCTAGGGTTAGCCATTGCATGTAAAATTGATTTTTTAGTAATCTCGTTAAAGGCTACCCTTTTGAAAAAATCATCTGAAGTATTTTTTATCTTATCTTTTATTACTTCGGCAACATGCCATGATATTGCTTCTCCTTCACGATCAGGATCAGTTGCTAAATACACAGTTTCAGCTTTAGCTGCTTCAGAAATTATTACATTAACATATTTTATAGCTTTCTCGGATATATTATATTTCATTGCAAAATCTTCATCTGGTAAGACAGAGCCATTTTTAGACGGCAAGTCTCTAACATGACCAAATGAAGCAATTACTTTATAATCTTTACCTAAATATTTATTTATCGTCTTAGCTTTCGCTGGCGATTCTACTATAACTAATTTCATTTTATTTATAAATTATGGAGATTTTATTACCCGGTAACCTAATAATTCTTCCGGCTAACTCAAGTTCTAATATCACAGTGTAAATAACTTGCAAAGGTAAATTACTTTCGCGCTCTAAACAATCAAAGTCTACTGGAGTAGAAGATAGAAGATCAATCAATTGTTGGCGCATAGCTTGTGTAACTATGTTTGAGTACTTACTACCTAGCGCTTTAAAGCTATTATTTTGAGTAGCGGAATCCCTAGCAATATTGTGGTAACTTTCAATCATTTTTTCATATTGAGGTAAATTTGCCACTATATCTGCTGCACTCTCTATAATATGCGCGCCTTGTTTAATTAATTTATTAGTGCCCTGACATCTAGGATCTAAAGGGAATCCTGGGACAGCAAACACCTCTCGGTTTTGTTCAAGAGCAAATTTAGCGGTTATTAAAGAACCTGATTTTAAACTAGCTTCAATCACTATTGTACCCAATGATAAGCCAGAAATTAAGCGGTTGCGTTGAGGAAAATGTTGACCAAGAGGTTTAGAACCAATGGGTAATTCAGCAATTATTAACCCATCTTGGGTCATTTGTTCAAATAATTTACTATTTTCAAGCGGATAAATATGATCAATACCTCCAGCTATCACTCCTATCGTCTTATGGGTATTTACTTGGTGCACGGCAGAATCAATCCCTCTAGCCAAACCTGAGACTATAATATAATCTTCATTTACTAAATCCTGCGCGATTTTTGCAGCGAAAGCACGACCATTAGCTGAAGCATTTCTCGCGCCGACAATGGCAACGCATTTAGCATTATTTAGTAAATTTATATTACCTTTATAGCTAATAATTGGTGGGAAATCATGAATCTCAAGCAGTAATTTAGAATATTCTGGAGACTTATAAGTAATGATTTGTGCATCATTGTCGTTTAAAAGCTCTAATTCTTTCTTAGCGTCATTATGTGAAAAAACTCGTATTGGTTTTGCACGCCCTCCCCTGACTGAAAATTCTTGTATATTATCTATAGCTACGCTAGCATTACCAAAAAGTTTGATTAAGTTTAAAAATGTCCTAGGTCCAACATTCTCGCTTCTAATTAACCTTAATATATCTATTGTATCATTAGTATAAGAGGGAATTTTTTTGTCTAAAAATAATCCTTTAAGCATTAGGCAGCCAAAATAAGACGGTTAGATGGTTATATCGATATTTTAGGCTAGAAGGATTTTCTATTTTTTATTAAATTAAAAATGATAACGTTTGCTCTCTTAAACATAATAATTATTAATATTCTGCGAATTGAATTCGTTATCAATTAGTAAGTACACTCAATCAGCACCTCTTTGTACATAGTGATACAAGACTAAAAATAACGAAGAGCAATTCTTGAAATATTTAAAGGTATGCTATAATTTATCTGCATTTGAAGCTAGATAATCCGCTATACCTTTATGCGACGGCAAAATAGCTGCCTCACCTTTTTGCCAACCAGCTGGACAAACCTCTCCATTTTCTTCATGATAATTTATAGCATCTATAACTCTAACTGCTTCTTCAACATTTCTACCAATTGGTAAATCATTGACTAATAAATGCCGAACGATAAACTTTTCATCAATTATAAAAGTTCCTCGTAGCGATATTCCATCATCATTTAATACGTTATAAGCTTTAGAGATATTTTTATTGATATCAGAAACCATAGGTATTTGTATATTACCTACCCCTCCTTTATTATATGGAGTATTTTTCCACGCTAAATGAGAGAACTCTGAATCAACGCTAATCGCTACTACTTTAGTTTTTCTATCAGTAAACTCTCCTAACCTATTGTTAAAAGCGATAATTTCTGATGGACAAACAAAGGTAAAATCAAGAGGATAAAAGAATACTACCACCCTATGGCCTTTTGCATATTTTTGCAAATTAAATTCAAGGTCAATACTGTTATCAGGCATGATAGCCTTAGCTGTAAAATCTGGTGCAACCTTGCCAACAAATACTTGCATTGTAACTTCTCCTAATATTTTATATATGTGAATTAGCTAAATTTTCATGATATATAAAACAGGAATAGATTACAACAGTAAATCTTGCTTTGGCGGCGAATTAAAGTTCTATTGCTAGCGGACTCTTTGGAGTGAAGCAATCTCATTTAAGTTATTGCACGAGAATGCTTCACTTACTACTCCCTATATTGGTAACGATTATTACTAATATTCACCTTTAAAAGTAGTTTATAGGTTGGTTAACCAATAATATGACTACCCTCTCCTGTTAGCAGCATATCTCCATTATCTAAATCCCCTTGAGGATTGCCCAGCATAGCCGTAAAATCTTCATATGAATGAGCTTTCTTTAACTCGCTGCTTTTATCCTGTTTTTCTTGGCGAAATATAGCTAGCGGTTTAGTAGCAACAATATGTCCTTCTGAATTACTTTTTCCTAACAATATCTTAGGTACATATAAGCCAGCGCTTTCCATCTCTGATTGTACTACTTTACCCTCTTCCTCTGTACGTCCTCCAACTAAACCAGTTTTTTTCATCTGCAAATCTTTAAGGTCTTTATCACTATCAGCAACTACCTCGTGCTTTCCTACTTCTACTACATTTTGAGTATCAGACAATTCTTTGACTGCTTGTTTAAACCCTTCTAATAAATTAAACAACTGTTTTAATACTCCCTGAGCTCTAATAGAACGCTCAGAACTTATAATTTTAAAAGAATTTATTTCAAAATACCACGCTTTTAAGTCGTTAATTCTACATTCATATTGGCTAGTTTCTTTAAAATTTGGATTTACTAATCCTTCTTTTACTAATCCTTCTTTTATTTCATTTATTTTTTTTGTAAAATAATTTATCTCTTTATCATTATGATTTGAGGTATTTTTACATTCATTAAAAATATTACTAAAAAGTATAAACTTTTCTATAAAAGAGCTAGGAAGGTGCTTTTTAAACATTTCAAACTTACCAACCCCAATAGTTGATATAGGGATTATTGTCTCAGATTTTAGATTACTTAAAGCGCTTCCTTGTTCTACTATACTGCTTACACGAGCAACATCTCTGCTTAAATAAGCCTCTATATAAGGTAGATGCTCAGTACAATAAGCCTTGTCTTCAATAGCTTCCCTAGCAATAGCTTCCCTAGCAATATCTGCCCATTCTGCTATCGATATTGATGGAAGAGGTTGTCCATTTTCTAGTATAATCTCTTTATTATTTGATTGTTCTATAACTGGCGATAAGACACTGGTTTCCTTTATTGCTTCTTCTATTTCTTCTTCTAAAACTTTTTGCTGTTCAAGCTTTTCTGCTTTATCTTCAGCTATTCTATCTTCCGCTTCTTTCGCAGCTAATTTCTTTTCTATTCTCAACTCCTCAACTCTATCTTCTTCTGCTTTTTCAGCTAATTCTGCAGCTTTCTTTTGTTGTTCTAATTTTGCCGCTTCTTGTTCCGCTACTACTCTAGCTTGCTCTTCAGCTGCTCTAGCTTCTGCTTCTTTCCTTACCGCTTCCTTCGCTGCCAATTTTTCTTTTATCCCCAACTGCTCACGTTCATCTTCCGCTATTTTTTTAGCTAATTCTACAGCTTTCTTTTGTTGTTCAGCTTTTATTGCTTCTTGTTCCGCTATAATTCTAACTTCCTCTATCCTTAACTGTGCGAGCCTATCTTCTTCTGCTTTTTTAGCTAATTCATCTGCTCTTTTTATCTTTAAATCATTATTTTCACTCTCTTGTTGAGGAAGAGCGGCTGTTATTTCTTTAACTGGGTTAGTCGAAGCAAATTTACTATCAGTTGTTATTATATCTAGAATTTTCCCCTGTTCCTCTGCAGATAAACCAGAATTCAAAATTTTTTGTTCAAAATCTTTTAATTCCTTTTGATGTTTATCTTTTTCATTTTCATTAGGGGCTATTTCTTTGCAATGGATTACCATAGCGTTTTTTATCGTTTCCCACGTACTTTTTGCATCTTCTGAGTTTACCGCTTGCGGAAGAAATTTATTTTCTACCTTAAGTAATATCGGATCCTTTGCCCTATTTATCTTTCCCGCTGTAGGATCCTCAACCTTTGGTAAAACTGCTATTTGGTGTTTTAACGTTAAAACATATAATTGGTTTATTAAGCTTACTATTTCGTCTTGGGTAGCCAATACCTGGAACTGATTAATAAAATTATTTTTTACTGTTTCGTACGCTACTAAAGTCTTCTCTCCAGTAAATAATTTAGGATTATTTACTTTTATTCCTCTATTATATAATTTTGTTGCCTCAATCCTTGCTTTTTCAAAACTATCCTCTGCATGGTTACCTTTCATAGCATTATCCTTTTTAAAGTTAAATTAATATAATCAATTTTAATAAGTATTTAACTTTTAATTCATAATTTTATTAATTAATAATAAGTTGATATCAACTAATTTTCTATAAATTTCCTAATACCTTAAAACTTAACGCATCTTAAGTAAATTATACAAATTTGTCAACAAAAATTAAAATTTATATTTGATATTTTTTAAGATACAAAGCGAGAGTAATTGTTCAGGAAGAAGTCTAGTCTTGACTGAAAAAGCGTTTTCTGTAGTATTTAAAAATAATTGAGTATAAATACAGGTAGCAATCATGCAGGAATTTGATTTAGTAATTATTGGTAGCGGCCCCGCAGGCTATACCGGCGCAATAAGAGCGGCGCAATTAGGCATGAAAGTAGCATGTATTGAAAAGCGTAAAACGCTTGGTGGCACCTGCTTAAATGTCGGTTGCATTCCTTCTAAAGCTTTACTTAATTTTTCTGAAAAGTATGAAGAATCCTTACACCATTTTGCTGAAATTGGTATCATAACTGAACCAAAACTTGATCTAACAAAAATGATGTCTAAAAAACAACAAATCGTAGGTGATTTATGTAAGGGCATAGAAGGGTTAATTTTAAAAAATAAAGTAACAAAATTTATTGGTACTGCTAATATTATTTCTACTAATCTTATTGAAATTGATAATGGTTCTGGAACGGAGCAAATTGCTGGTAAAAATATTTTAATTGCCACTGGCTCCACAATTATGGAAATACCAAACGTAGCTGTAGATGAAGAAGTTATTGTCTCATCTATGGGAGCGCTATCCTTAACTACAGTACCAGAAACAATGGTAGTAATTGGTGGTGGCTATATAGGTCTAGAGCTTGGCTCTGTGTGGCGACGTCTTGGCACAAAAGTAACAGTGGTAGAATATGCAGCTAACATTGTACCCGCCCTTGATAAAGAAGTCGCTAGCCAATTTACTAAGATTTTACAGAAGCAATCTATCGAATTAAAATTAAATACCAAAGTAATATCAGCTGAGAAAAAAACTGGCAAGGTAACTTTAACATTAGAAGATGTTAATAATCCTGATATAAAATCACAAATCATTACTGACGTAGTTTTAGTAGCAGTCGGCAGAAAGGCTTGTAGTTTTAATTTAGGGTTAGAAAAACTAAATATTCAAATCGATAAACAAGGAAGAATAGAAGTTAATACTAACTTTCAAACATCTATCCCAAACATTTACGCTGTAGGGGATGTAATTAAAGGCCCTATGCTCGCCCATAAAGCTGAAGAAGAAGCAGTAGCTGCGGTAGAAATCATAGCAGGATTAGCGGGACATGTTAATTATCAACTTATACCAAGCGTAATTTATACCTGGCCAGAAGTAGCCTCAGTTGGTTATACTGAAGAGCAATTAAAAGAAGCTAATATTTCTTATAAAATTGGTAAATTCCCCTTTTTAGCTAATAGCCGCGCTAGAGCCTCTGCTTTTACTGATGGAATGGTGAAAATTCTTGCAGATAGTAAGACAGATAAAGTGCTCGGCGCTCATATTATCGGCCCAGATGCTGGGACAATAATAGCAGAGCTAGTAGCATTCATGGAATTCGGCGCTTCTTCTGAAGATATTGCCAGAACGTGTCATGCTCACCCTACTCTTAGTGAAGCGGTAAAAGAAGCGGCTTTAGCAGTAGAAAAAAGGGCTATAAACTTTTAGCAAACAGAAATTTTTCGAAGCCTAATAGAGCTTTTTGTAGGTCCTATTGACAACAAAATAATCCACTATATTGAGTTATTTAAGAGTTATAATATTAAACATATTTATTCAATATTTCAGCCATTATTTTACTAGCGATCGGAGCAGCAGCTCTTCCTCCTCCTCCTCCATGGTCCACAAAAACCGCTATAGAATAAAGTGGTTTTTTATATGGAGCAAAGCCAAGAAAGACTGCATGATTGCGCTTTTCCCAAGCAATTGATTCACGGCTTAAATCATCATTCTCATTTACTTTTGATTGCACTTGGGCTGTACCTGTTTTACCAGCTAATTGATGTTTCTCAGCTAATATCCTGCTATAATAAGCAGTTCCTCCCATTGTATTTACTGCTTTAAACATACCTTCTTTTAAAATATCTAAATATTTCTGATCAATATTAATTTGGCTATAACTGGGGGTACTTTTAGCTATTCTTGGCAAATATAATCTACCATTACTAGCGATTGCGGTAGCAAAACGCGCCAATTGTATAGGAGTGGCTAATAAAAAACCTTGCCCTATTGATAAATTTAAAGTATCACCAATAGTCCATTTAGATTTCAATTTATTTTGTTTCCATTCTTTTGAAGGAACAAAACCCGAAGCTTCTCCTAATATATCAATACCGGTCTTAGCTCCAAAGCCGAATCTCTCAGCCATTTGAATTATTTTTTCACAACCTATTATACGTCCTAACTCATACATATAAGTATTACAAGAATATTTTATCGCACTGAACATATCTACTATACCGTGACCGGGTTTATGCCAACAACGAAAGCTATTACTACCTAACACTGACTCACCAGTACAATGTACTGTTTTATCTACAGTAATACCATTCTCCAAAGCTGCCAATATTGTAATTATTTTAAAAACTGAGCCTGGAGGATAATTATTTTGCACCGCTTTATTAATTAAGGGCTTATAAGGATTATTTATTAAACTTTCCCAATAATTCTGAGATAATTTTGTAAAATTATTAGGCTCAAATGTTGGCGAGGTACTCATTATTAATATATTGCCGTTAGTTGAATCCATAACAATTGCAGAACAGCCTTGCTTATTTAAATAAGGTTGTATCTTTTCCTGAAGTTTTGCATCAATATTTAAATGCAAATCATTACCATTCTCAGCTGCTATATTAGTAATTTCCCTTATTTGTTTGCCAAAAGCATTCACTTCAACTTGTTTATAACCAAATACTCCTCGTAATTTTTCTTCATAATATTTTTCTATTCCAGCTTTCCCAATGTTAAAATCATTAAGGTTGCTAATATTCAATTCTTGCTTTTCTTGCTCATTAATTTGTCCCATATAACCAATAATATGACAAAGCGGGGCAGCAATTGGGTAAAATCTTGAATAACCCATTTCAATAAAAATAGAATTTAAATTTATCTTTTGCTCTTCAATCAATGATATTTGTTGCCAATCAAGCTGATCTAATATCATTACTGGCTGACGTTTACTGGTTATTTTTATTTTTTTATTGATATATTTTATTTTTTCTTTTGATAATTCTAAAATTTTATTAATCAACTGTAATTCTTCCTGATAATTTTCTCCTATTTTTCTATCTAAAAATAACCTAAAACAAGCTTGGTTTGTTGCTATAACCGCACCTGCTAAATCATATATTTGCCCCCTGAATGGTTGCATTAATAAGAAATTAATACGATTTTTATCTGAAAGAGTTTTATATTCATTATTTTTTAGCAGTTGTAGATAAAATATTCTCACGCCTAGCAATGATAGCAATGATAACTTGCCCGCCCCTATTAGAAATGCTCTTTTCGATATTGATTGGATTTGTAAAATTTTTTTATCTAGCATGCAAATATTCAAAGACCTTATCGAGTAGGATCGCAATTAAATTGTAAGAAAATATAGTTGTTAAATATTGAAATAATATAAATGAATATGCAGGCGCATTAAGGCTTTTATTAAAAATTATCAAATACCTGAAATTTAATATAAATAAACAATAAAAGCAAAATAGTATGAAATTGGCAATATATCGGTTCAGTAAAAAAGATGGAGTAAAAAATTTTAAAATTAAGTGAGCGCTTAAGAAAGCTAAAGAATTTGTCCCAAGCGGTAATGAATATAACTGATCAAAAAATATGCCAGCTAAAAATATCATTAACAAATTTAATTGATAATTTATTTTGTAGTTTTGTATAGTAAAATAATAGATTAAAATTATATCTAAAGCGGGAAATATTTCATTAACACTATTTATTCTAAAACTAACTAATGGAAAGATTAAAAGTAATAAGCAAAGGCCAGCAAAGATTATTTTATATAAAATTTGCGATAAATTTTTTATTATTGTCATTTATAGCGTTAGCAGGAGTTATTGTTATTGCAGCAAACAGCTATGAAATCTTCATTATTTATTAGATCTCTAACTATACATTAAAAGATTTACCACAACCGCACTGCCCTTTTTCATTAGGGTTAGTAAAGACAAAGCCAGACTTAAATGGCGTTTCAGAATAATCCATTTCGCTGCCGAGGAGATACATCAAAGCCTTTGGATCAATTAAAATTTTCACACCTTCATGTTCAATCACTTCATCAAATGGATTTTTATTGTCAGCATATTCTATGTAATAAGTATTACCAGAACAGCCTCCAGTTTTCACCCCAACTCTAATTCCCAGCGATACTTTACTACGCTTCTCAAGTAACTTCTTGATATGCTCAACTGCTCCATTGGTTAATGTTAAAACAGATTTAATATTAGACATAAATTTAAGAAATTTGTTTTGATCTATAATCAGCAAGGGCAGCCTGTATAGCGTCTTCAGCTAGCATTGAACAATGTAGTTTTACCGGTGGTAAACATAATTCTTTAGCTATTTCTGTATTTTTAATTTTTGACGCATCATCAACTGACTTGCCTTTAATCCATTCAGTCACTAAAGAACTTGAAGCAATAGCAGAACCACAGCCAAATGTTTTAAATTTAGCCTCGACGATAATTCCTTCTTCATTAACTTTAATTTGTAATTTCATTACGTCCCCACATGCCGGCGCTCCTACAAGGCCAGTTCCAACTTGTGGGTCACTTTTATTTAGCGCTCCTACATTGCGTGGGTTTTCATAATGATCTAATAGTTTTTCATTGTAAGCCATTGTTTTTCTCTGTTATTTATTAATTAAGCAAGAAAAGATTCTAATTCTGAGATATTACTAATGTTAGTTAATTTAAATTTATGATTGGTTTTGCGAATCATAGCAGTAAGAACATTGCCAGCACCAATTTCTATTATTTCTTCAACTCCCAATTTAGCTAATTGCTCTATAGTTTCTCGCCACCTTACTCTGCCACAAACTTGCGCTATTAAATTAAGCTTAATTTTATTAGAGTCAGTTACTTTCAAAGCATTTATATTTTGTATAATAGGTACTAACGGCTCAGATATTATAGCCTCGTTTAATGCTATTGACATTTGTTCTTCTGCTGGTTTCATTAACCGACAATGGAAAGGAGCACTAACTTTAAGCTTAACCGCTCTATAGCCTAAATCTTTAACAATTGAAGCCACTCTATCGACCGCACTGGCATGACCACTAATAACTATTTGACCTATTATATTATCATTAGCTATTTGACAAACTCCAAAATCTTCACTCTCACTTAATTCACTAACTATTTCCTCTAACTTAGCAAGCTCTATACCAATACACGCCGCCATACTTCCGGCCCCTTCAGGGCAGGCATCCTGCATTGAACGGCCACGGATTTTTAGTAATTCTGTTACAGTTTCAATGTTAAAGCTACTTGCTGCACATAACGCGCTATATTCACCTAAAGAATGGCCTGCTACGAATGAACATAAGCTTTTGATATCAGTATTTAATTCTGCATTTATAACTTTCATAATTGCCATTGAGACAGCCATTAAAGCAGGCTGGGCATTTTCAGTTAAGGTTAATGCACTGCTGTTTTGTGGATCAAAAATAATGTTACTTAATTTTTGCTGTAAACTATCATCTACTAATTGAAAAACTTCTTTTGCAACTTTAAAATTATCATAAAAATCTTTGCCCATTCCTGATGTTTGCGAGCCTTGACCAGGGAAAATAAATGCTTTATTGCTCATGGTCCTATCCAACAGCCTTTTTCTTTGTAGTCTTATTAGGAATTTTTGCTGTCATTTCCGGCATTACTTTACCTTCAATCACCTCTTTAGTAATATGTATATGCATCTTTTTAAGGTCAGTTACATTATACATACTTTCAAGCAATAAGTTTTCAATAATTGAACGCAAGCCTCGTGCCCCTGTTTTCCGTTTTAACGCCTTATCAGCTATTGCTTCCAGCGCTTCATTATCAAAGGAAATTTCTACGTCATCAAGTTCAAACAATTTATGATATTGTTTTATTATAGCATTCTTCGGCTGCGTTAAGATAGTTATTAGTGCATTTTTATCTAAATCATCTAAGGTTGTAACCACTGGAAGTCTACCAATAAATTCTGGTATTAAGCCAAATTTTACTAGATCCTCAATTTCTAGCGATTTTAAAATCTCGCTTTGACGGATTTCTTTTTGTAAGCGTACATTCGCTGCAAAGCCAATAGAACTCTGAGCAGTACGGGAAGTAATAATATCTTCCAAACCCATAAAGGCACCACCACAAATAAATAAAATATTTGTCGTATCAATTTGTACAAATTCTTGTTGCGGGTGTTTACGGCCACCTTGTGGAGGTACAGAGGCAACTGTTCCTTCCATAATTTTCAGCAAAGCTTGCTGCACTCCTTCTCCTGACACATCACGGGTTATTGAAGGATTCTCAGACTTCCTAGCAATTTTATCAACTTCATCGATATAAACAATACCTCGTTGAGCTTTTGCAACGTTAAAATCAGACGCTTGCAACAATCTCAATAGAATGTTTTCAACATCTTCGCCAACATAACCAGCTTCAGTCAATGAAGTGGCGTCTGCCATAGTAAATGGTACGTCTAAAATTTTAGCTAAAGTTTGTGCTAGCAATGTTTTACCTGAACCGGTAGAACCAATAAGCAAAATATTTGACTTATTAAGCTCTACATCATTATTACCAGATTGAATATAATCTAGTCGTTTATAATGGTTATAGACTGCCACTGATAATACTTTTTTTGCCCGTTCTTGGCCAACAACATATTCATCAAGAATGGCCCTAATCTTTTGCGGCGCTGGAATAGAAGTAGTAAGCTGTTTTACATTAGCCTTAGTTTCTTCTTTAATAATATCAACGCACAGTTCAATACATTCATTGCAAATAAATACCGTAGGCCCAGCAATTAATTTCTTTACCTCAAGCTGACTTTTGCTACAAAATGAACAAATTAACTCTTTTTTATTTACTTCGATTATCATATTTTTTTAACATTTTAAGTTTAGTTCAAAAGGTCATAAAAAGACTTTAGCCAGCCTTGTCATTTATTTGAGGATTGTTAAGCCGACGTAAGGATTCAACTTACTTTGTCTTTAACTTGGAAACTAGGTATAAGATCGGCTAAGCAATCTGAGGAGCCTAAAGAATAGACATCATCCTCTTTACTTCAATATAAATCAGTTATTTATAGAAGTCTAATTTATTTTTTTTTAATTAGTTATGATTTTGAGTAAATAAATGATACTGATTAGGCGGATCTTACATGCTACAGCTTGGATGTTTAAGCTTCCACGTCTTTTGTTTGGAGTCGATGCTAGGCAGGCGTAGTAATTCACATTTCTTATCTTTATAATACTCTCATAATTTTTTACCTGAACTTCTTAATGGCGCCTGCATCGTAGCCTCGGGTAGCAGTTGCTTCTAGACTTAATTATTAATATTTTATACTTAGGTTGATTTATATTACTTTTTAAGATCCCGAAACTTATGCCTTGCGTGCCAAATGTGAATAGGGATTATATTGCAGCAAATCAATTTCTTTAGAAAAATTTTTGGTAGTAAGATAATATTTTATTAATTCTACAAGACCTTGCTTATGTTTTATAAGCATTTGTTTTGTTAAATTTACTTCTGTAATTTGAATATACGGTTGAGAGCTAGCTAGTTTTACATATATTATCTCATGAAGAATATGGGTTAAAGAATCTAAAAAAAATCCACCTTCTAAGGCTATTAAAGCAAGAATAATAAGCTGGGGAGATAAACCAGATTCTATATCTTTTTTACTAGGTAGCGTTCCGGTTTTATAATCTAAAATTGAAATTTTTCCATATTTATCAATTTCGATTCTATCAGCAACGCCCACAATAGTTAATTCTTGCTCTGCAATATTTAACTTTAATTCCCCTCTAGCTTCAGAATATATACGCGTCGTATTTAACCTTCTTTGTTGATCAAATTCTATAAATGCTCTGGCAATAGGAATTAATTTTATCTGCCATATTTTTACTGTATATTCAGGCAACGAAATATTTTGCAAAATATCAGCACCATATTTCAATAAACATTGGATTTTATCTTTATCCTGATTGGCTACATAATTTTTAGTATATAGATCGAATATTTTATGAATATAATTACCAAATTCAGAGTTTTTAGGTTCCATACCAATTTTTTCCTTATCTCCTAAATTCAATATTTTCTTAACATAAAAACTATAAGGATTACGGATCAACAGTTCAATATCAGTTATTGATAAAATGTTTGGGAACCTGTCACAACCTATCGATAATGAAGGGATAGCTGGCGAAACGGGTCTATTCTCTGAGGCGAGAGAATTATGTTGATTTTCATCTCTTATTAATGACCGTCCTAGAATAGCCTGAAGCTTAAGTAAATATTTTGAAGGTGAAATTCCTGTTTTACTTGGCTGTTTGTTAGCACGAGTGATAATTACCCGCTTGTTATGTAGAAATAAGTAAAAATAATATAAAGACATCGATAAATGGACATTATTAGAATCCAGCGCTAATTTTGTTTGCATTTGGCTATTTAACCAAGGGTTTTTTGGTATAGAAAGCGGCCAGTTTTCCTCGTTAAAATCAGCAAGGATTACAAGGTCAAAGGTTATTAGAGCAAGGTCAGAGGGCTTACCTATAAATATATTTGGTACAATATCATTAGGTGAAAAATATTGTAACTCACCCAGTAAAGTGCGGAAAATTGCTGGCAAATCTTTTTTATCAGAAAATATTAAATTTGATTTAAACTCTAATAATTGAGAAAAAAATTTCGCAGCTTCCACTGCCCCTTGTTCATACCAAATATCTTTATAAAGTTTTTCAGCGATTTTGATAGAGTTAGTAAGAATCTCATTATCGTTGTGCTTATATAGTAAATCAACTAACTTATGAAACCAAGCAATTAATTCTGTATCACCCGTAGCCTCAACTATCGTAAGCATCTGTTTAGGATTTTTGACGAAACGATTTTTACCGCTAAAAACTAATTCTAATTCCCGCTCTAATTTTGAATTAATTAAAGGGTTTTTTAGCAATAAAAATAGTTTTTTTAAATCAAACTCATTACATATTATTTCACTAATACTAATAATCAGCTGGCAAATATGCGTATATAGCAGTTTGTGCCCAATAAGATCTTGAAATTCAATAGAATATTTAGCAAGAAAATTATAGTAAATATATTTTGTTTTTTCATTATTAACTATAATTGCTATTTGTTTATTCGGATTATCTTTACATATTAAGGCTAATTGCTGGGCTTCATCATAGATAGTGTTAAATTCTAACAGCTTGATTTCCAGCTTTTTATCACAAATTCCATGTTTACTCTGATTAATTAGCAATCTATTTAAACTGTTAGAGTAAGAATAATCCTCTTGCTTACCACCAATGATCTTAAATTCGGTGAGATCTTTCCCTAAATATTTAAGTAGCTGCACCAAACAATATAATCCGTCTTTACCGGCATCACCTTGTAACAGTGAAGTTTCAAATTCGCCAATTGGTGGCAAAATTATAAAAGCTGAAGGCGCGCTTGCAACGTTCTTTAGGAAGTTCCATGAAATATGATCATGCCCCAAAATGCCTGCTATTATTACATTTTCCCCTAACCTATTAATTCGCGCAATTTCTGCTTCTAGCATTTTTATTTGATAATTTATATTATCCTGTTTTTTTAGCTTTTTTAGTCTTTCGTGCCATTCTAGGTAAACATATTCTAAAAACCGGTAAGCAGATTGCCAATAATGAGAATTCTCTAAAGCTGCTAGTTTGTCTTTTGCTATATTATTACTTAATAGTTCATCTAAAAATTTTGTTACGAGAGAGCAGAATTGTAAAGATTGATGCCAAGAATCTTTAGTAATAACTCCAGGATAATTATGGATAATTTCTGTTAAAATAAGCTTTTTTTCTATAACTGTTACTTGAGAAATATATTCTGAAGGTATTTCAAATATCTCAAGACCTTCAGCGCTAATATTTGAAAATGGTACAATATTTGGTAATATAGTTATATTGTATTTTTTAACTAAAATTCTCTGTAAACTTAAGCAAGTAAAGCCATTTGGTAGAATTACCTTCAGTTTAGACAAAGACTGGAGACTAAAATTTTGGCTAATAAAATTAGCAATATTATCTAAGAATGGAATATTAGGAGGGGTTTTATAGAAATGCATTTTTATAAATTAAAATATATAATATATGTATAATAACATAATTTTGCTATAGCGCTTATACCAAGAACTTTAAGAAGATTAATCTTAGTAAAACCCGCAGATAGTAAAATAAACCTGCCTAAAATTGGTATGGCACTTAAAATTAATAGTATAAACTTGTATTTTTGATAAAATTTAACGAACGCTTTATGTATTAAAAGTTTTTGCTGATCTTTAGTATAATAAAAAATATTTAATAAACTTCTCCCAAAAAAGTAATTAATACCTGTTGAGCACGTAAAAGCAGCCCATACTGTTAATAATATTGTCAAGCTATTATAGTTTCCAAACATTAACATCGTATGCAACATTAACTCATCATGTAGACTAATAACAATATTACTAGTTAGGGTATCAGTGAATAGTAGCAAGTAAGCTTCATGTAAGGACACGTTGTATAAATCCGATAAATTACGTGAGGATAGTTTCATTTTCGGTGAGCGTAAGAACCCAGCTTAAATTAACTTGAGTTTAATATAAAAACTATATAAAACCGAGATGAATGTGTCATCCAAAGTATGTAGTTAAGCCAGCGCAGGGGTTCCGCTTTTCTTTAATTTAATGGATCCCTATGGGAGTTAAAGCTCCCCTCAGAACGTCGTAGCTAAACCTTTCTTTTTTATTAAACGCCCGCCCTACTCCTGTCCATGTTAGGAGGAGTGTAAGTTTTATTCGTTTCCAGGAGCTTGGTAAAATCTTTTTGGGTAAACTTAAATTGCGCTATTTTTTGATCATAAGGCTTATTATCTTGATTAAGACGCGGATCTTGCTTCCTATCCACTCCTAATAAATCAATAAATTGCTTCTTTATCTCTATAGCAGTAGCTGGACTGTTTAAAGTTTTAATTAAAGATTCCATGGATTTAGTATCCTCCTTAAGCCCTATTTTACCCGAACGAGGGGAAGCAGCAAGTAATACAAAATCTTTTAATATCTCTATTGTCGGCTTGTATTGCGCTGGCTTAACTTGAGAGCTAGCGCTTTGAGATTTATCAGAGCCTTGTTGCCATTTTGTTTCTTTACAAAAATCTAATAAAGCATCAGCTTTATCATCATGGCTTTTAATATCTAGCTTTTCTTCCCAACCTAATGGTTTAGTTTTTTCTTTCTTGATGGAAGCCGGGGCAATGAAACTAATAACTGCGTCAATTAATTTACTAACACCACTTTTATTTAAATTTTCTGCATCATAATGCTCATAAACTTCTAAAAAAAACTTTTGATATGGAAAAACTGGACTACATTCCTTACCTATCTGGTGATTATCTAAATATTCTGAAGTTTGTATAAAGCCTTTAATTCCAAGGTAATCTGCATATTTCTGAGCATCATCAAAACTTAAAGTATCAATACCTTGAGTATTCATTATCACTGTATTAAGCGCATTCTCTCGCAATTGATTAGCTGTATCTAATTCTGTTTCTGTATATTTAAAATCTCCCCCTACTTTTGCCAACCACTTAAATATTACATTCATTAAGAATTTAGCGAATGCGCTAGGGCTATCAAAATTTTTACCGCTATAAATAGCTATATTAGCAGAAGCATCGATATTACTGCCAAATGCTAGTGCTAGTACTCGCCCTTGTTTCTTTGCTTTTTGGATTTCTTCAGCATTATTCAGCTGCTTTATATCATGGTCAACATCATTTTCTTCAGGCTCATTTTTATCAAAATACTTCGTAGGTACATTATCTCTATACCCACCATCTACATATTCTATACCATTAATTACTGCAGGTGCAAACACTAACGGAATAGAAGCGGAGGCTCTACAAGCCGCTGCAATAGAGACATCGGGACTATTATCAGCGTTAAAAATCACTAATTCTCCAGTATCTCGCTTTACAGCAGTAATTAAAAGATCTTTAAATTTTATAGGGTTAATTGCTCTTAATAACGCAAGGTCTTTAAAAGTTACCTCGCCTCCTGACGCACATTTTTGAGCTAATTGTGTAAATTCTTGATATTCATTTCCAATTATCTTTTCTATTTTGTCTTGTTGTTTTTGTAATTCTGATAGGCTGCTATCTATTTTTTTTATATTTTGCGCTATATCATCATTATCTTGCTCGCTCGTTTGTTGACGAAGAAAAAGTTCTTTACGTTCGTTTAACTCAGCTCGTTCTAATTTAATAGCTTCTAAACGATTGCTACAAATTTCTTTAATATTATTAGGTGCACTCAAAAAACTAGATACATTTCCTCGGATAGTGGTATCTAAAAGATCATATAATGGACGCCCGTCTTTATTAATATGTAATGGCCCAATTGACGTTCCTTTTTCACCGAGTAATTTTTTGAGGTTTGTTTCCTTAGAAATTTTATCAAATTCCTCAGATTGTATACCTATTGCTGTTACCGCAGCTGCTATAGCCCCTGCCGAAGAGCCAGATACCGCTGTTATTCCATCAATTACTCCCGTTTCTTTTAGACTTTTATATACTCCGGAATAAATATTACCTTTAGCACCGCCACCACTAAATGCAACAAGCTCTATAGGTTGACTTTGTAACGTCTTTAGTTCTTCAATTTTTTTGTTTAGAGGCATGATGCAATCCTTTCTATTTTTATTTAAAGCTAGGTTAAAATAAATGGTACTAGAAAGCAAGGAGTTTATAAGTAGTCGGAGTTAGTAAATTTTTTCGTAACTAAATATAGTGGAGATATTTTTAGGAATTAGCTTCTAAAAAAGCATCGCATAGTAAATATATGTGAGCATTTTTAGGATGTAATGACGCCAAAATAACCCATTACATTAAGTTACATCTATTTATTAAGGGGTTTTTAAGCAATTGTGGGATTTTCATCTGGTAAAGCCAGACAATAACCAGACGAACGTATAGTTTTTATGAATGGCGTTGTTTCACTAGCGCTTATGTTATTATTACTTAATGCTTTTCTTATACGGTTTATGTGAACATCAACAGTACGCTGATCTATTACTTTATCAGCATCCCAAATATATTCTATAATTTTTTGGCGGGAAAAAATTTTAAAAGGCGATTGGATGAATAATTGCAAAATTTTAAACTCAGTGGGCCCAAGATGCACCTGCCTATTTCCTTCATAAACTGCATAGGTAGTTAGGTCCATTCTTACATTCTTGTATTTAATAACTTTATCTTGCAAGATTGTTTGAGAACGCCTGAGCATTGATCTAATCTGCTCCATTAACTGATTAGAAGTAAATGGTTTATAAATAAATCCTACTAAATTATTGTCCTCTAATACATAATTGGCAGTAGCTTCCCCTTTTTCTAGCATGAAAATTAAAGGTAATTTTATTGCCTTATTCATATGCCTTATCTTATTAGCAATAAAAATAGCCCCTTCCAGATTAATTTGAGAATCAATTACCAATATATCTGGCCTATTATTTGTAGCAGCAGTAATAGCTTTTTCTACTGAACCTGCTCTACTGATGCTAAACCATGACCTTTCGATTACATTAAATAATGATATTAATCTGCTATTATTAGTTTCAACTACAAGGATTCTTGGAGGCAATTTATCAGTCACGGCAACTCATATTATGAATAGTGTGTTAATTATATAACTTAAATAATTTTTGCAGTAAATCGAAATATTATCAATTGATTAAAAATTTATTATAAGCTGTAATAAATTTAATACTACTTACCTTAAATTAGGTAATAAAAAGGTTTTTTTAGCTGAAAAGTGAGAGATAATCTCTATATCTTCAAATTGGCCAAATATACTTAGACCTTGTTAGTAAAGTTTTAAACTTTTATGCATGAGCTAATTTTTGAAAGAAAATTGTCGTATCCATAAAACAAATAAAAAAGCATTCTCATTTTGTTTAATTAGATACGTTAAATAACAAAGATAATGCTTGTACTAAGAAGATTTAATTGTTATAACTGACTTTATTTTTTAAACTAAGCTTGCTGGAGATTCCTATATGCCTTTTTATGAATCCGTCTTTATTATACGTCAAGACGTCTCATCTTCTGATGTTGACAAGATTACTGATGATTTTGTTAAAATTGTTAAAGACAATAAAGGCTCAATCGTTAAAACAGAATATTGGGGTTTAAGAAGCCTAGCATATGAAATAGGTAATAATAAAAAAGGTCATTATGTCTTTCTAGGCTTAGATACTGAGCCATCAATAGTAAAAGAAATTGAAAGAAAAATGAAGCTTAGCGAAAATATTATTAGGTATAGTAATATTAAAGTTGAAGCCATTAACAGTGAGCTGTCGCCTATTTTAAGAAGCAAAAGCTCAGAAACAGAAGATGTGGTAGATGTAACTATCAATAAAGATGCAATGTAAAATATTTTGACCACAGAAAACATTTATTAATGAAAACATACAGGAAAGACTAAAAATGTTCGAGAATGAATCTACTGATAATAAATCCATGCCTAGAACGGCCGATAGAAGCAATAAAAGAGTGTTTTTTAGAAAACGTAAAGGCTGTCCTTTATCAGTACCTAATGCTCCAGCTATCGATTATAAAAATATCGAATTATTAAAGAAATTTATCTCTGAAGGCGGTAGAATGCTGCCCAGTAGGATTACTTTTGTTTGCGCTAAAAAACAAAGAAAATTAAAAAACGCTATTAAGATTGCTAGAGTGCTAGCCTTACTGCCGTTTGTATTTCAGATTTAATTTATTACATTTGAAAAGAATTATTATACGGTTAATGCGGGAACATGTTATTGCGTAGAGAGATAAGTTTGCGCAACAAATGCAGCGAAATATTTAGGAGAATTATTTAAATGGAAGTTATTTTAGTTAAACCAGTAAGAAAGCTTGGACAAATTGGTCAGCTTCTGAAAGTAAAAAATGGATTTGGCCGCAATTATCTTCTTCCTCAAAAATTAGCAATTAGAGCTACTGCTATCAATAAAGAACTGATAGAACAACAGAAACACGATCTAGAAGAAAAAGATAAAGCTTTAAAAATAGAAGCTGAAAATACTAATAGCCTAATTAGTAATATTGAACTAATTTTTATTAGGCAATCAGCTGATGATGGAAGACTTTTTGGTTCGGTTACTCATAAAGAAATAGCTGAGCGGCTCTCTGCGACGTCAGCTCATCAGATTTCTCAATCACATATTGCTCTGGATAAACAAATTAAATCTACCGGTGCTTTCTCAGTAGAAGTGAGGCTACATCCTGAACTAAGTACTAATATCACAGTGATAGTAGCACGGTCTGAATCTGAAGCTCAAGATTATCAGTTAAGTTATAAGAAAGAAAATACGCCTATAGAAGAAGAAGTTCATAGCGAAGTAACAAACTAATCTCAAAAGTTCACTCTTGTTGTCATAATTAACTGTTAGTATAAGACTATCTAGTAGCCTTATACTATATCTTTTTCTTACCTAACTTAGGTGTAGATATTTTTAGGGATTAGGTTCTAAAAAAAATCAAGCGTAATAAATCAATATACCCTCCCCCGTATATTGTAATAACGATAAAATAATCTACTATATTTAGTTATGAAAGAGCTCTAATGACATATTGGGTACGAACCTTTCTCTAATAGTTCATATTTTCTAACACCTCCTTTCTAATTATAAGAATTGCAACTTCATTTATCCTTCTTCTCGAATTCCTCTACACAAATCAAATAATTGATTTCTATATTTTTGTTTACTTAGGTAGCGGCTATTTAGTTGAAGATCATCAATTTCTTTATTATTAATAGGTAAATATTTACATAGCATTATTAAATCTTCATCACTAATAAAATGCTGTCTTGGCAGATCTATTTGGCTTGCTATTTCTTCCCTATAAGCGGCAAGAATTTGTATTTTAGGAATAAAAATTAAACAATTATTATTTGATAATTTAACTTTTTGCCAGGCTTTTTGAAAATTTACTTTATAATTTTCAATATTAAGCAGCTTCTTAATTTGTCTTTGATATTCTTCATCCAGCTGGTTCTTATAAAGAATATCTTGCAATATTTTATAAATTGGTTCTAGATACTCTACATCTTTCAATGCATAATCGAGCATATTCGTGCAAATAGGCCTTGCTAACCAGTTAGATTTTTGATGAGTTTTATCAATTTTTATACCGCAAAGCTGATAACATATATTACTATAACTCAAATTACTACCAAGCCCACAAACCTGCATGGCTATTTGAATATCAAAAATATTTTGTGGTAATTGCTTGAATAGATTATAAAATATTTCAAAATCTTCCCGAGGTGCATGAAATATTTTAAGTATTTTTTCATTCAGAAAAATTTCATTAAGCGGCGTAAGATCTAAACCACTTAGTACGTCAATAATAACCTGGTATTTTGCTGCTCTAACTTGGATTATACTAAGTTTAGCATAATAAGTAGTTCTTCTTGTAAACTCCGTATCTACGCTTATTATATTTGCATAAGATAGCTGAATACAAAACTCATTGAGTGTTTGTTGATTGTTAATTATGAGCATTTATATTTATATATAAAACAATTAAGGAAAATCTTATCAAGATTATAGTTGAGGATAGCAACATTTATCTATTAAGCTGAGATACTTCTCGTATTAAATTTTGCATTATCGTCGAGTTTAAGTAGATTGGAGGTAGGTTTTTATTAGTTAACCAATCATATAAATCTATGTCGTTCTGTTCTAATATTGTAGCAAAAATACCCAAATTTTCTTTGCTCATTGCCGCTAAGTATTTCTCAGCATATCTTACTAATATTAAGCTTGTTTCTTTACAACCACGGTTTTTACTACGGTATAATAACTTTTTAGATAAAGAATCCATATTTAAAAATCTTGCAAAAAAAAATTATCATAATATTATTTACTTAATTTGACAAACACCAACTGAAGATATTTTGACATCTCTTCTTAAAACGATTTTGCTCACTATTATTTGATATAAAAATCTTTATTCTATGAATGTCCATAATATAATTTCCTCAGTAGCCTATAATATGCTAGAAGTAACGAAAGATACTATACTTTTCGATGTTCGCACTAACGTAGAATGGCAAGAATCGGGTATTCCTAAACTTGAACAAGCTAAAGTCATTTTACTTAGTTGGCGGCTATTACCTAATATGGCATTAAACACAGAATTCCAAAGTCAATTTACTACACAAATAATTGATAAAAAGCATAATATTTTTTTTATATGCCGCGCTGGCGTTCGATCTTTTGAAGCTGCAAAATTTGTTAGCACTTTAGGTTATGAATCATGTTATAATATTATTGATGGTTTTGAAGGAAATTCTTATGGAATTAGGTGGAAACAAAGCAATTTACCATGGCAAATTTATTGAAGACAAGCCCCGCTCAAATAGATACATCCAGTAACGGCACCAAAATAGATCATTCTTGGCAAGATGTTTGGCAATTGGTGGCTAAAGATCTCCACACTCATTATGGAGAAGCCTTGTATAAAAGCTGGTTTAGTAAAATTAATTTCTTAGAGCATTCAGGAAATAATATTATTTTAGCCGCTCCAACAAATTTTATACGTGATTGGATAAAATCTAAATATTCAGCCAGTATATTGCAATTGTGGCAAACATATCAAAAAGATATAGCATCTATTGAAATAATTACTAAAGAACTATCTAAACTAGAACAAAAAGCCCAAGAAGCTTCAGAGAAATTATCTTTAATTACTACTGAATCGGAAGTCACTTCTGAAAACATTTTTTCTACTTTAGACTTACGTTTTACTTTTGAAAATTTTGTAGTCGGCGGGCCAAACGAATTAGCCTACGCTGCTTCTAGAGCTGTAGCAGAATCAGAAAGCGCAGTCTCTGAATCTAACCCTTTATTCTTATATGGTGGCGTAGGACTAGGTAAAACACATTTAATGCACGCTATCGCCTGGTATATAAAACATAATAATCCGAAACGTAAAGTAATTTATATGTCGGCAGAAAAATTTATGTACCAATTTGTTAAAGCATTACGCAATAAAGATGTTATGTCCTTTAAGGAAGAGTTTAGATCGGTCGATGTATTAATGATCGATGATATTCAATTTATTTGTGGCAAGGATAGTACGCAGGAAGAATTCTTCCATACTTTCAATGCGCTTATTGATAATAACCGACAAATGGTTATATCTTGTGATCGTTCGCCCTCGGATCTAGATAACATCGAAGATAGGATTAAATCCCGTCTTGGATGGGGGCTGGTTGCTGATGTGCATAGTACTACCTATGAACTCAGACTAGGAATTCTTGAGTCTAAGCTTGAGCAAATGGATATTCATATACCTAAAGATGTTATTGAATTTCTAGCTGCTAAAATCACTTCAAATGTCAGGGAATTGGAAGGGGCGCTAAATAAAGTTATAGCTCATTCTACTTTAGTAAATAGGGAAATAACTCTTGAAAATACCCAGAATATTTTACGTGACCTATTACGCTCTAATGAAAAAATTATTACAATTGAAGATATTCAAAAGAAAGTAGCGGAACGTTATAATATCAAATTCTCTGATATGTCTTCACCTCGGCGTGTTCGCTCTATAGCTCGTCCACGCCAACTTGCCATGTACCTCAGCAAAACCTTAACTCCTAAAAGCCTTACTGATATTAGTAAAAAGTTTGGGAAAAAAGATCATACTACTGTGATGCATGCTATAAAAAAAGTGGAAGAATTATGCGAAAATGATATTGAATTCCGTGAAGAACTCAATTTGCTTTTAAAGATTCTACAAAGTTGATCTGAGTTCGGCGAAGCACCTTATCTTTAGGATCATAACCTTCAATATCGCCCTATTAAGGCCCTAGTCCTACGTAGGGATCAATCTTATTAAGATAGCGAGTTTAGCCCGCTGCAGGGCGAGAGATGCAGGTATAATTAATGGCACCTCCGAAACTTGCTAAAACCAGAACTTTGAAAACTAAAAAAAGCTTATATATGGAAAAAGGAAGAAACCAAGAAAGTAAGCTTCATTCTGTGGGACGCAAAGCGCGACGTTAGAATATATATGGTTTTAATTTAAGCTGGGATTCCTAGGTTCGTAAGAACTTGCTCAAAATGAAGACCCACAGAATAATCACACTTTGACAGGCATAATTACAAATATATCGTTTGCACTTTCTGGCACCTTAATTAAGGTTGGAGAAGAAGCGTCCGAAAAATATAGTTCAACTTGTTTGAATTTAGTAGCTTCTAGTACATCGGTCAAATATTTTGGATTGAAACCTATTAACAATTCATTCTCACTGTCAAAAATACAAAGGTTATCTGCTTCCTGCGAAGCAACTATTACTTCGTTTGCTGCTCCTTTAGCTTCACCAGAAGCAGTAATTTCAATTTTATCTCTAGCTAGCTTTACTTTAATGGCCCGAAACTTGTCAACGGTTATAGTTGCCACGCGGTCTATAGCGTCAGCTAATAATTTAGGATTAACTGTAAGTTTATGGTTATTTTCTACAGGTATAAAACTTAAATAATTAGGAAAAGTACCATCAATAATTTTAGAAATCATTATAATATTATTGCATATAAACTTTATCCTATTAATACTTAAGCAAATTTCTATATCTGATTGAGCATTTTTCGGATCTTTTATAATTTTGAGAATTTCTTCTACCGTTTTACGTGGTACGATAACACCAAATTCTTCAATTATGCTATCTATTTCTATACTTGAAACCGATAATCTATGGCCGTCTGTACTAGCAGCACAAAATTTATGCCCCTGCTCCGTATTAGTAACGTGTAGATAAATACCATTTAAATTATAACGAGTCTCTTCTGTGGACACAGAAAATTTGGTCGAATCAATTATCTTAGCAAGATCACGACATGGAATTTTTAGTATTGAGCCTACAGTTACTTCTTCGACCATTGGGAATTGTTCACCTGGCAAAGTAAGTAAACTAAATGTACAATTTTTGCTACAAATCTCTAGCTGCTCGGTTTCTGTAATTACAGTAATTATGATATCTTTATCAGGAATTTTTTTTATTATTTCAGTCAACGTTTTAGTTGAAACAGTTATCTCTCCTTCTTCAAATGCTTGTACAAAGATTTTCTGGGTCAAATACATATCACTATCAGTAGCCACTAACTCTAGTTCATTATTTTTTACTACTAGTTTAATATGGCTAAGTTCTGTTGAGACGTTACGTTTTTCTACTACGGAATTAGCAAAAGTTAAAGCATGAGATAAAGATTTTGTCTCAACCTGTATTTTAAAGTTATTATTTTTTGTCATATTTATGCTATTCTAATTTTTTAATCATTTAAGGTAAACAGCAATCATAAATCCTATCATAGTTAAAAAACATGGGATCATCCACTTGATAATATCGAATTTTATAGTTGCTATGTCAGCTTTTAACTCGTTGCGTAACAAGGCAAATTCGCTTTTTATTGCCATAAGATCGCTTTTTGTCGATATAAGATCGCTTTTTGTCGCTACATCTTCTTTTCTCGCCATATTTTCTTTTATATCTGAGATATCTTCTTTAATATCAACAATATCTTTATGAATTGCTACAAATTTACTTTCAATAACGTTAAGTTCGCTTTTAAGCTCAACTTTCGTTACCATATTTTCTTTTATCTCAGCTATATCAGCTTTCATATGGCTTAAATCATTAATACCCGTCGAGAAGAGCACTTCACTAAGAGCTTCAGATTGCTTTTTATCAAAACCGGAATTAATAAATTTTTCTACAAGTTTATAGGTATCAATAAAAACCATGTCCTTTTCTCGCTGATAAGTGGTATTTTTCATATTAATAACCAAAGTAATTTCTTTGTATAAATTATACCCTATCGAAGTTATTAATTATACCATTTTTTCTATTATGGTTTTCACAAATTAAAATTGTCGTACGGATGGCTTAATGTTATTCTGAGTTTATCACAGTCACCTACTAATATCTAAGTAGCTCATTAATACTAGTTTTACTGCGAGTACTTTTATCAACTTGTTTAATAATCACTGCGCAATATAGTCCAGGCCTACCCTCTTCTTTAGCGGGCAGAGTTCCTGGCACTACCACCGAATAGGCGGGCACTTTACCATATATAATATCACCAGTTTGCCTGTCTACTATTTTCGTTGAGGCACCGATAAACACTCCCATGCTTATTACCGCTCCCTCTTCTACAATTACCCCTTCGACTATTTCTGAGCGGGCGCCAATAAAACAATTATCCTCAATTATGACTGGGTTAGCTTGAATCGGTTCCAAAACGCCGCCTAGTCCAGTACCGCCAGAGATGTGGCAATTTTTGCCTATTTGTACGCATGAACCAACAGTTGCCCAGGCATCAATCATTGAACCATCCCCAATATAGGCTCCAATATTAATAAAAGACGGCATCACCACTACTTTCTTACCGATATAAGATCCAGTCCTAATAAAAGCTCCTGGCACTATGCGGTTACCGCCTTCTTTCATAATATCATCGGGGTGACCTGTATGGAATTTTGGAGAAATTTTATCATACCATTTTATACAATCCCCAGTATAAATTTGCGAATCGGTAACCATAAAATATAGAAGGATAGCCTTTTTTACCCAATGATTTACTCGCCACATACCTTGGTCTTTTTCACAAACTCTAATTATTCCTTGATTTAAACCATCAATGATGATATTTAAGGTTTGCTTAAGAAAATTTATTTTTGGTGGAGATTCAGCTAATTTATCTCGCATTAGCCAAGTTTCTTCAATATATTGCTGCATATTATTCCTAAAACATTGAATAAACTATAAATCACTTTACCTTTAAGTCAAATGTATATTGCGTGCCCAAATTGCAACATAAAATTCCTCGTTCCTAATGAACAAATAGGATTTCCTGGTCGAAAAGTTAAATGCTCAAAATGCGCGTATATTTGGTTTCAAAAATTAGATCCTTCTAGTAAACTAACGGATTTTACAACTAATACCGAAGAGCTAGCTGCGCCGCCAGTAATTCCCGCCGAAGCTGAAAAAGTAACTATACCGTGTAAATCTTCAAACTTGCATAATGAGTTGCAATTTACGAAAGGAGTCAATGTTCCCGCTTTACTCCCCATTAGAACACACAAAAAATTTGAAATATTATCACTTTTATGGTTTAGTCTAATTACTTTACTATTACTTATGCTATTTCATGATAGTTTTGCTGTTAAATCCTGGAGACAAAGTGAATTAATAATAGATAAAGTAGTTGCCAAAATTAATAAAAAATCTCGGGAAGTTAAAATCGTATATAATGTAACTAACATTTCAAATAATATAAAATTATTACCTTTAATTAGGGTGAGATTATTAAATAATAAACGCGTTATAATAAAATCATATATAATTAATCAGCTCAATATTACGCTAGCACCCCATAAGGATATTTATATAACAATGAATCTTCCGGTGGATGTAGCTTTAATTGAACATTTAGATATTACATTTGGTAATAAACTTGATTTTATATTAGACAACCTTTAACATACCTGTTTATGAAAAAACAAATTATTTACCCTAAGCTAGTTCCTAGGGTCTTTGCATCTATGCTTGACCTGTTCATACTAACTATCGTAGCCACACCAATCACTACTTTTATTTCCTCACGTTTATTAATATTCTTTTTCAAGGATTACTTCATAATTAATAAAATTGATCTTGCAGATAATGCCGAAGTTAATGGGGTTATTAAAATGACAGAATTTTTCCAATATATGATAAGTAATGATAATTTCTTTTACTATATATCAGTAATTTTTTTGCTTAATACTATAATTATGGGCTCTTATTTCATAGGTTTTTGGATTTACAAAGGCGCTACCCCGGGGAAAATGCTTATGCATATGAAAATAGTTGATGCTATAACTTTTGAGCAACCTACTAAAAAACAATTCTTTATTAGATTTTTTGGCTATATTACGGTTTTTTTTGGCATTTGGGTTATTGCATTTTCAAAAAAAAGGCAGGCTTTACATGATAAATCGGCAGGAACAGTGGTGATTAAGAGCTAGAAATGTTAAACTATCTATTGATATAATGAATAAAACCAATGAAATTGACCAACTAATCTATTTGTTTTCCAAATTACCTGGTTTGGGGCAGCGGTCAGCGCGGAGGATAGTCTTGCATTTACTACAAGACAAAGAAGTGCGGTTAAGAGGCTTGATTAGTTCTTTAGCGCATGTTGAAAGTCACGTGGTTAAATGCGAGATTTGTGGTAACATTGATTCTTCCCCAATTTGCCGGGTATGCAGCGCTGACGATAGAGACGAATCTATTATAGCAATAGTAGAAACTGTAGCAGAGCTATGGGCAATGGAGCGCAGTGGTATTTTTAGCGGCCATTATCACGTTTTAGGACATAATCTCTCAGCTACTACCCGCCAAAACCCTAGAATATTAAGACTTCCTGAATTGCTTGAACGCTGCAAGAAAAATAATATTCAAGAAATCATAATCGCCACTAACTCTACTTTAGAAGGCCAAACTACTGCCTATTTTATTACAGAATATTTCCATGAACATCCTATTAAAATATCAAGGCTAGCCAGCGGTATACCTATAGGCGGCGAACTGGATTATTTAGACGAAGGAACCTTATCGGCAGCTATTACACTGCGGCAACCTTTTGAATGATTTGGGGGGTTTTGAGTTAGTTCGTGTAAAGTCATTTTTAGAGCGCTTGAGCTTCCGCAGGAATCCAGTAAATTACCCAGCCTCATATTATTCCTAATTATTATGGTAAAAATAAATTATTGGCTGAGGAAAGTAAATCTTTATATGATCTAAATTTAAAAAGGACACTTAATATTGGAACAAAATAGTTAAAATATAAAACAGCCCTTGTGTTATTTCCTTAAAATAAAATAGATCTCTCTCGTAACTTCATCTAGTGGGTTATTTTGTCGTCATTAGGATATACAAAATGCTCACGTATATTTACTACGCTGCGCTTTTTTAGAACCTAATTCCTAAAAATCTCCCACTATATTTAGTTACAAAAGAGATCTAATATATTTAAATCTAGTGGCTTGCAGACCACCGCTTACATTTTACGAATTAGCATACGCATAGAGCTTTACAGGCCGTAATAAACATTTAGTCTTCTCAAGGGCTGTACGCGCTTTTTTATGGGCATATCGTAATCTCAGGAGTTCTTCCTAGGCTTGCTTCTTTGCCCAATAAGAGGCTTACTTACAAACACTCTAAAAAGGTAAACCAATTCTTGCCTTCCTTACGCACTTTCTTGATCAAGCTTAGCTGCTTGTTTACGCATTTTATTCATATAGAATCCTGTACCTGCTGGCACTAATCTTCCAACTATAACATTTTCCTTGAGACCACGTAGTTTATCTATTTTACCAGCTATTGCTGATTCAGTAAGTACCCTAGTAGTTTCTTGGAATGAAGCTGCAGAAATAAACGATCTAGTTTGTAGTGAAGCTTTAGTAATACCTTGAAGGATTGGTTGAGCTTCAGCAGGTTTCAAACCGTTATTTATGGCTTTCTGATTAATCTCCGCAAACTCACGATGATCGATTTTTTCACCCAGTATAAGGGTTGTTTCACCTGAATTTGTGACCTCTACTTTTTGTAGCATCTGACGAATTATTACTTCAATATGTTTATCATCGATTTTTACGCCTTGTAAGCGATAAACAGCTTGAATCTCTTTAACCATATAACTTGTAAGAGCTTCAACGCCTAATACTTTTAAAATATCTTGCAGAACGGGATTACCGTCTATTAACATATCACCTTTTTTAACAAAATCACCTTCATTAATTACTACGTGTTTGCCTTTAGGTACCATATATTCTAGCGGCATAGAACCATCGCTTGGATGAATCACAATACGCCTTTTAGATTTATAATCTTTACCGAATTCTACCCTACCCTCTACTTCAGCAATAACTGCGTGATCTTTTGGACGCCTTGCTTCAACTAATTCAGCAACACGTGGTAGACCACCTGTAATATCTTTAGTTTTCGTTGATTCTCTTGGAATACGTGATAATATATCACCAACTGATACATGAGAGCCGTCTTCTACGCTTAAAATAGCGTTAACTGGTATATAATATCTAGCTTCCATTCCGTTAGACAATATTATAGGATTACCATTTTCGTCTACTATCTGCATACGCGGGCGAAGTTCTGCACCACGTAAATATTGTTTAGATTCAATGATAACTTTACTAGCAATACCGGTTGCTTCATCCGTAACATCACGAATCGATACACCTTCTACCATGTCTCTAAATATTACTTTACCCGATTTTTCAGTAATAATTGGGATAGTATATGGATCCCACTCAGCTAATTTTTGTCCTTTCTTCACTTTATCTAAATCATCAGTTATCAACCTTGCACCGTACGGAACTTTATGTCTAGCTCTTTCATTACCATTAGCATCAAGTAACAATAACTCACATCCCCTACTCATCACGATTTTACGATGTTCAGAATCAATAACTACGTTACGGCCTAAGACTTTAATCTTAGCATCGTGAGACGCCTCAATTGAGGATATTTCCGCTCCTTTAGTAGCAGCGCCGCCAATATGGAAGGTTCTCATAGTTAACTGCGTACCAGGTTCACCGATTGATTGAGCAGCAATAACACCTACTGCTTCTCCTACTGAAACTAATGAACCGGTAGCTAAATCTCTACCATAACATTTTACGCATATTCCATCATTAATTTCACAAGTTAATACTGATCTTACGATAATTGTATCAAGCCCTGCTGACTCAACTTCTTCTAACTTAGACTCGTTAATGAGTTCACCTGCATGTAGTAATAAGGCATTAGTAACAGGATGATATGTATCAATAGCTACGGTTCTACCTAAGATTTGCTCGGACAATGATACTATAACCTCACCACCATCAATAATACTGCTAACTTCAATACCTTTAGTACTGCCACAGTCATCATCAGTAATAATACAATCTTGGGCTACATCTACTAACCTTCTGGTCAAGTACCCAGAGTTAGCAGTCTTTAACGCTGTATCAGCAAGGCCTTTACGTGCTCCATGCGTCGAGTTAAAATATTCAAGAACAGTAAGACCTTCACGGAAATTAGAAATAATAGGAGTTTCAATAATTTCTCCCGATGGTTTAGCCATTAAACCGCGCATACCCGCCAACTGTTTAATTTGCGTAGCAGAACCCCTAGCACCCGAAGTAGCCATCATATATATAGAATTTACTTTTTGATGATTTGGCTTATCGTTAACTGCATCCATAGCAATTTCTTTCATCATGTCACCAGCTACTTTATCAGTACATCTTGACCATGAATCTATTACTTTATTATATTTTTCACCGTAAGTAATTAAACCATCAGCATATTGTTGTTCAAATTCTTTTACTTCATCTAACGTTGAATTAATATGTTTATCTTTAGTTTTTGGTACTACCATGTCATCCATACCAAAAGAAATACCAGAAGAACAAGCATATTTAAATCCAAGCTTCATCAGTTGATCAGCAAAAATCACCGTAGCTTTTTGACCGCAGTGACGGTACACTAAATCTATTACTCCTGATATATCCTTTTTAGTCATAGGCTTATTAACAAATTTAAAACTCACGTTATAACTTATTGGTAATAACTCTCCTAATAGCATTCTGCCTAGAGTAGTATCTACCATAAGATCAGTCATTACGCCTTCAATATTAAGCTGCCGGCGACGAAATTTTATTTTAGTGTGAATGGTTATTACTTTATGATACAAAGCATGCTCTGCCTCGGCTAGATCAGAAAAGACCATTCCTTCACCTGGATCATTATCAAAAGCTAAAGTTAAATAATATAAACCAAGTACAATATCTTTATCCGGCACAATAATTGGTCTACCATTGGCGGGGCTCAATATATTGTTAGTTGACATCATCAATACTCTAGCTTCAAGCTGAGCTTCTATTGATAATGGTATATGTACTGCCATTTGATCCCCGTCAAAGTCAGCATTAAATGCCGCGCATACTAGTGGGTGCAATTGAATAGCTTTACCTTCTATCAAAAGTGGTTCAAAAGCTTGTATCCCTAAACGGTGTAATGTTGGCGCTCTATTAAGTAGTACAGGGTGCTCGCGTATTACTTCTTCTAATACATCCCAGACTTCTGGTTTTTCAGACTCAACCATTTTTTTGGCAGCTTTTATGGTGGTAGCAATTCCATATAATTCTAGCTTTGCATAAATAAATGGTTTAAATAATTCTAAAGCCATTTTTTTAGGTAAGCCACATTGATGTAATTTAAGCTCAGGACCAACCACGATAACAGAGCGGCCAGAATAATCGACCCTTTTACCTAGTAAGTTTTGACGGAAGCGACCTTGCTTGCCTTTTAACATATCGCTTAGCGATTTAAACGGACGTTTATTAGTATTTTTTACAACTTTGCCACGGCGTCCATTATCAAATAATGCGTCTACAGATTCCTGTAGCATTCTTTTTTCATTTCTAAGAATAATATCTGGAGCTTTTAATTCAAGTAGCCTTTTTAATCTATTATTTCTATTGATAACTCTTCTATAAAGTTCATTTAAATCTGATGTAGCAAATCTGCCGCCATCAAGCATAACTAAAGGCCTAAGCTCTGGGGGAATGATTGGTAAGACATCCATGATCATCCATTCTGGCTTATTTTCAGATTCTAAAAAATCTTCTATTAATTTAAGACGTTTAATATACTTCTTTTTCTTCACTTCCGACGAAGTATTTATTAATTCTTCTAATAACTGCTTACGAAGTTCTGGTAAATCTAATTCTGCAAGCATTTGCTTTACTACTTCAGCGCCAATTGAGGCGGTAAAGTTATCTTCTCCATACTCGTCTTGCGCTGCATGTAATCCTTCTTCAGATAAAAGGTCTCCTTTTTGCAAAGCGGATAATCCAGGGTCAATTACTACATAACTTTCAAAATATAACACCTTTTCCAAATCTTTCATTGTCATGTCAAGCAAAGTACTAATTCGTGACGGTAAGGATTTTAAGAACCATATATGCGCAACAGGAGCAGCAAGCTCAATATGCCCCATTCTCTCACGTCTTACTCGTGAAGTAGTAACTTCAACCCCGCATTTCTCACAAGTAATACCGCGATATTTCATGCGCTTATATTTTCCACAAAGACATTCATAATCTTTGACTGGACCAAAAATTCTAGCACAAAATAGCCCTTCTTTTTCTGGCTTAAAAGTACGATAATTAATAGTCTCAGGTTTTTTTACTTCCCCAAAAGACCATGAACGCACTTGATCAGGACTTGCAATATTAATCCTTATTTGATCAAATTGCTGAGTACTACTTAATTGTCCATAAAAATTCATAGTTCCAGTCATAAAGATTTTTTCCTTAATGTATTTATATTCGCTAAGTATATAGTCAAGCCGTCATCAATTGTGATCAATTCAATAAGAGCCGCAATCTCATGTACATAAAAAACTCATGAAATTGCGCCATTCACTAACATGACCTCGCACTGATGGTTATTGCTAGCAAGACTCCTGCCGCTGGCAATGAAGATGTCATTACCTAATCTTCCGTCTGATTCGTAGTAGTATCTTCCAGTTTTACGTTCAAACATAGTGATCTAAACTCTTTAATCATTACATTGAATGACTCCGGAATACCTGATTCAAAGTTATTCTCACCACGAACTATTGACTCATAAATTTTAATTCTACCTACCACATCATCTGATTTTACTGTCAACATTTCTTGTAACGTATAAGCAGCGCCATATGCCTGCAACGCCCAACATTCCATCTCTCCAAATCTTTGGCCACCAAAATGTGACTTCCCTCCTAAAGGCTGTTGAGTTACTAAACTATACGGTCCAATAGAACGGGCGTGGATTTTGTCATCAACTAAATGGTGTAACTTTAGCAAATATTTATAGCCTACTGTAACATAACGATCAAAATACTCTCCTGTCCTGCCATCAATTAGCTTAATTTGTCCTGAAGGGTCTTGGTCAGCTAATTCTAGCATTTCCTTAACATTTTCTACTTTAGCACCATCAAAAACTGGGGAGGCAAAGTAAACTCCTTTACCAATTTTACTACAAAAATCGAGTATTTCCTCTTTGGACATGCTATTAATATCTTGATCTACTGAATTACGACAATATACTTCTGAAACAAAAGATTTTAGCTGTGTTAAACTAAGCTCGTCCTGCTTATGTTTCTCTACCATTGTTGCTATTTTATTACCAAGATTTACTGATGCCCAGCCTAGGTGGGTCTCTAAAATTTGCCCAATATTCATCCGGGACGGTAACCCTAAAGGATTCAGCACAATATCTACCACTGTACCGTCTTCTAAGAATGGCATATCTTCTTCAGGCATAATACGAGATACTACCCCTTTATTACCATGCCTACCTGCCATTTTATCGCCAGGTTGTAATTTATGCTTAGTCGCAATGAAAACTTTAACAACTTTAAGAGCGCCTTGAGGTAAATCGTCACCACTTTGTAATTTTTCTACTTTATTGGTAAACCATTTATTAAGCATATCTTTTTTGTCATCATAATGACGCTTAATTTGCTCAATCTCACTCATAACGCTAGAATCTTCGACGATAAATTGCCAGAATTGCCCTTTAGAAAGCCCTTCAAAAGTTTGTTCATCAATTAATTGCCCAGCTTTTATAGGTTTTGGACCATTAATGACAATTTGGCCTAATAGAATCTTTTCTAAACGCATAAAGACAAAATATTCGATTATTCTTAGTTCATCATCTCTATCTTTAGCAAGTTTTTCTATTTGCTGCTTTTCAATAGCAATAGCTCTTTCGTCTTTTTCCACACCTCTTCGTGAAAACACTCTAACTTCAACAACAGTACCGTTAACTCCAGGTGGCACATGTAAAGATGAATCTCTTACATCCGAAGCCTTTTCACCAAAGATAGCGCGTAGTAATTTTTCTTCTGGAGTCATAGGAGATTCACTTTTCGGTGTAACTTTACCTACTAAAATATCTCCTGGTTTTACTTCAGCACCCACATATACTATGCCCACTTCATCCAGATGTCGTAAGCTTTCATCACTCACATTTGGTATATCCCGCGTAATTTCTTCAGGGCCAAGTCTAGTATCTCTAGCGATTATTTCAAACTCTTCAATATGAATAGAAGTATATACATCTTCTTTTACTATCCTTTCGGATATTAAAATTGAATCCTCAAAATTATACCCGTTCCATGATAAAAAGGCGACTAACACATTTTTACCTAAAGCGATCTCTCCATTGTCAGTGCTTGGACCATCAGCTATAACTTCACCACTTGTAACATGATCACCAACTTTTACTAAAGGCTTTTGGTTGATACAAGTATTATGGTTTGATTTTTGGAATTTAAGTAAATTATATATATCTACCGAGGGTGCACCATCACTTTTTTGTTTTTTTGTTCGCACTACAATTCTAGTAGAATCAACCTGCTCTACTATACCGTCATGTAATGCTATTACTGAAGCACCTGAATCTTTTGCTACAATAGCTTCAATACCAGTACCAACTAAAGGAGCATCACTTCTTATAAGTGGCACAGCTTGCCGTTGCATGTTTGAGCCCATTAATGCTCTATTAGCATCATCATTCTCTAAAAACGGAATAAGTGATGCTGCAACTGAAACAACTTGCATGGGAGTCACATCAATAAAGTCCACTTCATTTGGTGGGATCATTACAAAATTACCACCTTCTACCCTACAATTAATTAAATCTTCCTTTAGCACTTTATTATCATTTACTACTGCATTAGCCTGAGCTATTTTATATTTGCCTTCTTCTATTGCTGATAAATATACTACCTCATCTGTTACTTTGCCTTCTGTAACACGTCTATAAGGGCTTTCAATAAAACCATGCTTGTTAACTCTTGCGTATGTTGCCATAGAATTAATAAGACCAATATTGTGACCTTCTGGCGTTTCAATTGGGCATATACGTCCATAATGCGTAGGGTGAACGTCACGAACTTCAAAACCAGCACGATCACGACTTAAACCACCAGGACCTAAGGCTGATAGCCTTCTTTTATGAGTTATTTCTGATAATGGATTAGTTTGATCCATAAATTGAGAAAGCTGTGAGGTGCTAAAGAATTCTTTTACCACCGAAACTAAAACTTTAGAATTTACTAAATCATGAGGCATCACAGCATCAAGGTCTACTACAGACATTCTTTCAAGAACTGATTTTTCCATACGTACTAAACCAATCCTGAATTGATTTTCAATCAACTCACCAACGGATCTCACTCTTCTATTACCAAGATGATCTATATCATCAATTGAACCTTTACCGTCTTTAAGCTCTACCAATACTTTAAGAATATTTTTTATATCTTCAATAGTTAAGGTTGTTGTTGTTGCAGGAGCATCTAACTCTAATCTTGAATTTATTTTTATACGACCAACCTCAGAGAGATCGTATCTTTCGGGATCAAAAAAGAGAGTATTGAATAAAGTCTTTGCCGCTTCAATATTAGCAGGTTCACCTGGCCTTAACACTCTAAATATATCGACTAAAGCTGATTCATAATCTTGATTTTTATCAGCAAATAAAGTATTCCTTATATAAGGACCAGACTGAGAATTTATGGCTAGAACTGTAATAGAAGGTACTTTAAGTTGCTTAATAGCATTAAGCATATCTCCAGTAATCATTTCTCCTATAGGTACTAATATTTCATCACTTTGCGGATCAATTAAATCAGTAGATAAAAACTTACCTAGTAAATATTCATGATCTACTAAAATATTTTTCACCCCTTCTGCAGCAAATTTTTTAGCAAGACGCGGAGTAATTTTTTGTCCTGCAGCAAGTACAATTTGATTAGTATCAGAATCTATCAAATCGTTAACTAATCTATGAGCTGAAATTGATTCAGGCATAAATTTTACTGACCATCCCCCATCCTTAACGGTGTAGGTAATAGTATCATAATAAAACTCTATAATATCCTTTGTAGACATGCCTATAGCTCTAAGCAATGTCGTAGCATATAGTTTCCTTTTCCTGTCTATCCTAAAATATGCAACATCTTTAGCATCAAATTCAAAATCAAGCCAAGAACCTCTATAAGGTATAACTCTAGCAGAATATAAAAATTTCCCTGAAGAATGGATTTTACCATCATCATGGTAGAAAAACACCCCTGGTGAACGGTGCATTTGAGAAACTACTACTCTTTCAGTACCATTAATAATAAATGTACCGTTCTTAGTCATAAGAGGAATATCCCCCATATAGACTTCTTGCTCTTTAATACCTTTAATTTCACGCGCTCCAGTATATTCATCAATATCCCAGATGCTTAATCTTAAAGTTACTTTAAGCGGAGCTGCATAGCTAAGCCCACGTTGACTACACTCTTCTACATCATATTTTGGATTATCAAATTCATATTTAGCGAATTCTAAGGTCGCGATATTAGAAGGATCATGTATAGGAAAAATCGAACTAAGTACCGATTGTAATCCTTTATTCTCTCTCTCAGCATCTTTAACTTGTAGCTGCAGAAAACTTCTTTCATAAGAATTTTTCTGCACTTCTATCAAATTTGGTATACTTGCAACCAAATTTATATGACCAAAGTTTTTTCTCGCACGTTTAATAATTGATAAAGGTTGCGATTGCTGTTTCATATAATTTTCCTGATTAATTTCTATATAAGAGTTATTTTAATAAAACTTATAAACTTAAAAGCAAGTTATTCTTCTTTAATATTTTTAGACTTAAACAATGACATTGACAGATTTTTAAGGTAAAATTATACTAATAAAAATGTCTAAAATTTATGTCATCATTAAAAATGCTTAGCTACTCACGAATAAGTTATATATCTTAAGGCGGCACGAATTGAATTTTTTACTCTCTTAGCTAGCAGGCGTAGCTTATAGTTGTATAAAAGTATGAGCAAAATCAAAAATAACGATTTTTGAAATATTAGGTGTTAATACTCAATCTATACTTAATTATATAATTAGTTATTATAACTTATATTTTTAGAAAGGATCATTTTGTATATTAGGATTAATATACTATTAAAAATATTTAATTCTGGTAAAAGATGCTTATTTCATACTGCCTTTAATATTTCTATTATAAGATACTAACTTAAGAAATAATTAAATATCATTATAGGTAAAATATAATAATAATACCTATAATGATATACTAATTTAAATAATTAAAATTTACTCAAAAAAAACAAGAGTAAAATTTATTTTCATCTTCTAATATAAGCGAATCATACACTTAATAAAAAAAATAGGTATATGATATATTATAACAAAAAATATTTGTTATAATATTTTAAGTACATAACTCTCAATTAAAGCTTTAAACAAAAAAACTGTAATATATTAATAAAAATAAGAAATTACTTCTCTTACTTCTAGGCTACTCACGTACTAAAACAAACACTACGCTTACTAGCCTTTAGTCCTCTTTTCATTCTTCTTTAAGAGAAATATATTACATATCAACTTTTTGTGTTTACACAAATTGTATTTAATAAGAAACGTCTTAAAATAGAGCTTTTAAGAAATTATTTAATTTCAACTTTAGCGCCAGCAGCTTCTAGTTTAGTTTTAAAACTTTCAGCGTCATCCTTACTAGCTCCATGTTTTATAGTTTTAGGAGCGCTGTCCACTAGTTCTTTCGCTTCTTTCAAACCTAGTCCAGTAAGTTCTCTTGTTACTTTAATAACTTCAATTTTTTTATCACCACTACTTACTAGCACAACATCAAAATCTGTTTTTTCTTCAACAGCAGCAGCAACTGGAGCAGCGGTAGCAGCAGCAGCGGTAGCAGCAGCGGCAGGCGCAGCTGCAGATACACCCCATTTTTCTTCAAGCAATTTTGAAAGATCAGCTGCTTGCATCACTGTTAAAGTTGATAATTCTTCAGCAATTTTATTTAAGTCTGTCATAATTTTCCCTCTTAAAAACTTTTTAATAAATTATTATATAATACGTTAGCTTTAAGTGTTAATAACATTGCATGTCATTCTAAGAAGCCGAAGACCAATATAGGTATTCAATGATAAAACCCAAAGGATTTTAAAAAAACTAAAAAATAAATATTATTGTTTATATTTATTTTTTTTTCTAAAAAAATTCTTTAACTACTTTATCTAAGCCTCTTAATAGCGATAATCGTATTAAAGAATGACAATGCTACACTATACACTTAAAATTAACAAATATGAGCAAGGCCACGATGAATAACGAAATAACTCGTATCTTCATTAATATTAATTCTTATCAGCGTAAGCCTGAAATACTCTAGCTAACGTAGCTGCAGGAGCTTGTAATACTCTTGCAATTTTAGATGCAGGAGCTTGAAGCACCCCGATAATTTGACCTCTAAGCTCATTAAGCGATGGTAATTTAGCTAGTTGATGTATTGACTTAATATCCAATATTTGATTATCAACTATTCCACCAACTATTTTGAGTTTTTCATTAGTTTTAGCAAAGTCTACTACTATTTTTGCTGCTTCTACAGGATCTGCTGAATAAGCAATGGCAGTAGGACCACTCAGAAAATGTTCAATATCACTTAATCCTGCATTTACTGCTGCAATTTTAGACAAAGTATTTTTGACAATCTTAAAGCCTGCACCACTAGCCTTTAGAGTTTTTCTTAAAGAAGTTACTTGTTTAACAGTAAGTCCATGATAATGGGTAATTATCACCGAATTTGACTGTCTATATACTTCTTCTAGTCCAACTACAAAATCACGTTTTTCTGATCTTAACACTTTAATTCTCCTTGGTGTAGATTGATGCCTTAGCAAAAAGTGCATACGCACGACTAAGCTATATCATAAGTTAAATTATTATTGCAAGGTTACGATTAACCGAAGCAACTTTAAAGGCTTTACCGTATTAAAATGCTACGGCTAATGCTTATTCTTGCAACGACAATAACGATTATTGTATCTTCGCTAATTGTTCTATAATTTAAATAGTAGCCAAATCTATTTTTACTGAAGGACCCATAGTAGTCGATAAAAAAATCGCTTTTAAGTAATTACCTTTAGCCCCTGATGGCTTAGCCTTAACTACAGCAGTAGTTAAGGCTTGAACATTTTGCAACAAATCTGAATCAGTAAAAGATAGCTTACCAACACCTGCGTGAATGATACCAGCTTTTTCAACTCTATATTCGACCTGACCGCTTTTTGCATTTTTAATAGCAGTAACAATATCTACTGCTACAGTTCCAAGTTTAGGATTAGGCATCAAACCTTTTGGACCTAAGATTCTTGCAACTGCTCCAATTACAGACATCATATCCGGCGTAGCAATACAAACATCAAAGTTAATTTTCCCAGCTTTAATTTCATCTATAATTTCAGTAGAACCAGCAATATCAGCGCCAGCATTTTTAGCTTCATCTATTCTTTCATCTTTACAAATTACTGCTACTTTAATATTTTTACCAGTGCCAGCAGGCAATGTAACAACACCTCTAACCATTTGATCAGAATGACGAGGGTCAACACCCAATTTCATTACAACTTCAAGAGTTTGATCAAATTTTGTTTGTGATAAACTTTTTAAAAGACTAATACCATTTGATAAATCATATGAAGAACTAGAATCAATTTTTTCTCTAGCTGCTCTTATTTTTTTACCGCCTTTTAAAGATGTATTATTATTATTTTTTTCTTTATTTAGCACTTTAACCCTCCTCAACTTCAAGACCCATAGACTCAGCGGTCCCACGAATAATTCGCGCTGCTGCCATCAAATCATCAGTATTTAAATCTACCATTTTAATTTTAGCAATTTCTATACAATCAGACATTGTAACCTTGCCAACAACAGCCTCTTTTTTTGTAGCCTTCGAACCCTTTTCAACCTTAGCGTATTTTTTTAAATAATACGAAGCTGGTGATGTTTTTGTAACAAAGGTAAAACTATTATCTTCGTAGGCCGTAATTACCACAGGAATTGGCGTTCCAGGCTCAATTGCTTGGGTAGCTGCATTAAATGCTTTACAAAACTCCATAATATTAAGTTTTTTTTGCCCTAATGCAGGTCCGATAGGTGGAGATGGATTAGCCTTCCCTGCTGGGACAGTCAGCTTAATATAAGCTGTAATCTTTTTTGCCATTAATTTTATCCTTACTTAATATATCTACTCTAGTATTATATACGTATTGTTATTTGAGTAACACAATAGGCACCATTGAAAGCGAAGCAGTCTCATAAAATATATTTTAGAGATTGTTTTACTTGCAGTGAAGTTCAACATTAACTATTCTTTTTAACTTGCGTAAAATTTAACTCTATAGGAGTTGCTTTTCCAAAGATAGATATTGAAACACGTAGCCTATTTTTCTCATCATCAACTTCTTCTACAATACCAGTAAAAGTTTCAAACGGGCCATCCGTAACAATTACAACTTCGCCAATTTCATAAAGCTTTAAGTTACTCGCACCTTTAGTTTCAGATTCTAGCTTACTAAAAATGCTCTCAATTTCTTTTTCACTTAATGCTTGTGGGCTACTTTTGCTTCCTAAAAAGTCAGCTACTTTTTTTATACTCTTTACTAAGTGCCAGGATTCATCTGTCATATTCATTTTTATTAGAATATAGCCAGGCATAAATTTCTTCTCGGTTGTGGTATTCTTCCCACGCTTAACTTCAGCTACTTCAATAACTGGTACAACTATATCTTCAAAATATTCAGACATGTTCTGCTTAGAAGCTAGATCTATAATCGATCTCTTGACATTTTTTTCTGAACCTGATGATGTATGTATTACATACCACTTTGACACAATTTACCTAAATTTTATTTTTGTCACTTTAGTTAACGTTATTATATATAGAATAATTGTTGATTTAAGAAAAAACGCACGATTGTCATCCTAAGGAAGCCATAGGATGACAATCGTGCGGCATTTACACAAAACTGCCAATATACACAACAACGCTTCCGCTTAATACTTCGCCTGTACTTTATTTATTCCCAATATTTAGTAAAAATTGTACTATATTATGTATACTATAATCTAATATTAAACAAATTATACTAAAAATAAAAACAGCTAAGACTACTATAATAGTAGAAGTTACTAATTCTTTTTTGTTAGGCCAAATAATTTTATAAGCTTCTTGTTTTACTTGCTCAAAAAATTTATAAATCTTATTTTCTTTCAACATCATATCTAACTAACAATATTTAATTTATGGCAGGAGCGACAGGAATCGAACCCGCAACCTTTGGTTTTGGAGACCAATGCTCTACCAATTGAGCTACACTCCTAAAAAAGTAAGACAGTTAGTTATTATTAATAACTGCAGGAGGATTATTTATAATAGTATGCCCTCCTCCCCCATTATATCCTACATTCGGATGCATTCTACTTATGCAATTAAAAAAAGCAGTATATTTTGAACTCAATGAATACCATGCATCATCTTCTTTATGTTGCACATATTGAGCATCCTTTCCAGCAGAATTACAATAGGCTTGAGCTTTTTCAGTTGCTTCAATCAGATCTTTAGTCTCACTATAATCAACAATTACGCTTGCTGGTGTAAAGCTAGCTATTCTTGAATGTTTAGGTGTAGACGCACAAGAAACACAAGTGAAGAAAAATAACATTAATAAAATTTGTTTCATAGAATATAATTTTATAATTTATTTTTTAGTTTTTATTGATTCTGCAACTTGAGCCGGCACTTGATCGTAATGAGAAAATACCATACTATACTGTGATCTTCCTTGAGATAATGACCTTAAAGTATTAACGTAACCAAACATTTCAGCTAAAGGCACATGAGCAATTATTACCTGAGCGTTACCACGCGGTTCCATACTTTGCATTTGACCTCTACGGCTATTCAAATCACCAATAATATCACCCATATACTCATCCGGAGTAATAACTTCTACTTTCATTATAGGCTCAAGTAATTTTGGATTGCCCTTAGGCATACCTTCTCTAAACGCTGCTTTTGCAGCAATTTCGAATGCCAAAACACTAGAATCTACGTCATGGAATGCTCCATCCATTAAGGTAGCTTTAAAGTCAATCATTGGATAACCAGCAACCACGCCAGTATCTTTAATATTGTTTAAACCTTTTTCAACGCCCGGGATAAATTCTTTTGGAATTGCCCCACCAATAATTTTACTTTCAAAAACAAATCCAGTACCTGGCTCTTGAGGCTCGAATATTATTTTAACTCTAGCAAACTGTCCAGCTCCACCAGATTGTTTTTTATGAGTATAATCAACTTCACATAACTTAGTGATCGTTTCACGGTAGGCTACTTGAGGAGCCCCTACATTTGCTTCAACTTTAAACTCACGCCTCATTCTATCAACGATGATTTCTAAATGCAACTCACCCATACCTTTTATTACTGTTTGACCAGTTTCTTGATCAGTTGACACTCTAAAAGAAGGATCTTCAGCAGCTAATCTTGATAAAGCAAAACCCATTTTCTCTTGATCAGTCGTTGATTTAGGCTCTACTGCTAGCTCAATAACTGGTTCTGGAAATTCCATTCTTTCCAAAACAATTTGATTATCAGGATCGCATAGAGTATCACCTGTTGTAGTATTTTTAAGACCAGCCAAAGCCACGATATCACCGGCAAAAGCTTCTTTAATATCTTCTCTTTCATTGGCATGCATCAATAGCATTCTACCAACTCGTTCTTTTTGATTTTTTACAGTATTGATAAGAGTAGTGCCAGTAACAATTTTACCAGAGTAAATTCTCACAAAAGTTAGCGAACCTACAAATGGGTCAGTCATTACTTTAAATGCTAAAGCAGCAAATGGCTCAGTTACCGAAACTTTAATATCTTTTTCTTCACCACTATCTATATCTGATGCCTTCACTACTCCTATATCAACAGGTGAAGGCAAGTAATCTACTACCGCATCTAAAAGAGGTTGCACTCCTTTGTTTTTGAATGCACTGCCGCACAATACTGGAACAAATAATCTAGAGATCGTACCCTTTCTTATCATTTTCTTAATATCTTCAGGATCTAATTCTTCTCCTGACAAATATTTTTCCATCAATTGATCATCAAGTTCGGTGACCATATCAAGCATTAGAGCGCGATATTTTTCAGCTAGCTCCTGCATATCTTCAGGGATTTCTTCATATGAATATTCAGCCCCAAGTGATTCATCTTTCCATACTATCGCTTTCATTATAACTAAATCAACGACGCCTATGAAATTTTCTTCAATTCCAACAGGTAATTGTATTACAAGCGCCTTAGCTCCTAAACGATCTTTAATCATTTCTACACAACGATAGAAATTGGCTCCCATGCGATCCATTTTATTAACAAAACACATTCTAGGAACATCATATTTATCAGCCTGACGCCACACTGTTTCTGATTGCGGTTCAACACCAGCAACACCATCAAATACGGCCACAGCTCCGTCAAGTACGCGTAATGACCTTTCAACTTCTATGGTAAAATCAACGTGGCCTGGAGTATCAATAATATTGATTCTTTTCTCATTCCAATAACAAGTAGTAGCAGCGGAAGTAATAGTAATACCGCGTTCTTGCTCTTGTTCCATCCAATCCATAGTGGCACCACCATCATGGACTTCACCTATCTTATGTGATTTTCCGGTATAATATAAAATACGCTCAGTTGTAGTAGTTTTACCAGCATCAATATGTGCACATATACCAATATTACGGGTTTCAGTAAGAGAGAGTTGCTTGCTCGACATATAATTTAATTACCTTGGTTGCGGTTTTTTAGGACTAAAGTGCGCAAAAGCTTTATTAGCTTCCGCCATCTTATGCGTATCTTCTCTCTTCTTAATAGCAACCCCTCTATTATTTGAAGCCTCAAATAATTCCTCAGCTAATTTGTCAATCATCATTTTTTCAGAACGCTTGCTTGCGGCGTTAATTATCCATCTTGAAGCTAAAGCATACCCTCTTCTCTCATCAACAGGAGAAGGTACTTGGTAATTCGCCCCCCCTACTCTAACAGAAGTAACTTCTAAATATGGCTTTACGTTATTCATAGCATTACTAAATGCTTCAAACGGATTGACTCTATGTTTTTTTTCTATTTTATCAAACGCCGAATATACTATTTTTTCAGCAAGAGCTTTCTTACCTTCTTTCATAATATTATTAATAAACCTAGCCAATAAAGGGCTATTATATTTCATGTCAGGTAAAATTACCCTTTTTTCTGCAGCATGACGACGTGACATTTTATCTCTCTATACTTTCGATTTAATTATTTCTTAGTTGCAGTTGCTTGTTTAGCAGAAGCACCATAACGCGAGCGACCTTGCTTACGTCCTTTAACGCCTTGAGTATCATATACACCACGGACTATATGATATTTAACACCAGGAAGATCAGGTACCCTGCCCCCTCTTACTAACACCGTCGAGTGTTCTTGTAAATTATGACCTTCACCAGGTATGTAAGCGTTAACGTACTCACCATTACTTAAACGAACTCTTGCCATTTTACGAAGGGCTGAGTTAGGCTTTTTAGGAGTGACAGTTTTTACTATGACGCAAACACCTTTTTTAAACGGATTAGATTTCAAAGCTGGTGCTTTAGTAGTACGAACCTTTGGCTTCCTTCCAAAACGCACTAATTGATTATTTGTCGGCATTAATTATTACTCCGTGTTTCCTGTAAGGCTCAAATATTAAAAGGTATTTAACTCTGAATTTATTTTGAGTATATCTCTATTGTCAATTTGTTAAAAACAATTTAGAGCGACTATAAACAATTTTTTTTATAATTGCAAGCGGGTTTTAATTAGATATTGAAATATATTCGTTGCATTTTTTGGCGTGAGGATTAGAATATAATCAACATTTTAAAATTACCTTAATGATACAAAAACAATGATACCTAGGCAGATAAAATTAACTGGTATGGTATATATTAAATATATAGATGTGCCGCCTTCCCCTGAAATTGGTGACATTAAACTTGTATTAAACGATGACGCTACTAACTTGAGTCCAGGCGACTATGAAAATACCAAGATTAGCGGCTATATTAAAGCTAAAGTTTTTGATGGACTTGTTTGGCAAAATATTAATATTAATGAATTATGCTGTGATCATGAAAATAAATTTATCAAAAAACAAAAAGCAATTGATACAGCTATACTTTGCCGCAATATAATTATAACATTTGCTGGCAAAATTATGTACAAAACCTATAGAGGGCATTTTACCCTACAGGAATATCAAAAAACTCCATATAATAGAAAATCTAATAATGGCAAGAGATCTTAAAAAGCCAGAAGATGTCAAAAAATTAGCGGACCAAATTAAAGACGCCTTACTGGGCATTGAGGATGATGAAAGATTTGGATCTATTGAAGCAGAAAAAATTTTTGCGGAATTAAGTCAGAATGATGAATTTGAACAAGAGATAGAACAAATACTTGCTCTCCTTAATGAACAAACTATGGATTTAACTAAACTACAAACTCAAATCATTTTATTAATAAGAAAATATTTAGGTAAAACTAAGAGTAAGAATTTAAGCCTTAAATTAGATGAAAGACAAATCAGCCAAAATGTTACTGAAGTAAGTAATTATTTGATGCAGCAGCATTCTAAAATAGCTAAGGAAAGTAAATCCTTAGTTAAATCGAAAGATAAACTGCAAGGTATCAGTGTTCAATCAAAAGCGGACTTAAAACGTTTAGTAAAAAATTTCGCTGTATACCAGGTTTATAAATTCATGAACCCTAAGAGGCTTGCAGGAGAAACTAAAAAAGAAAATTTTGCTCATAATATGATTAATGGTGGTATGAAACTAGCTAAAAATTACGAAGGCGGTTCAAAAAGTGATATCGCCTCTTATTCTCCGCAGTTTATTAAAGATCTAGAGAAAGCCCATGGTGCTTTTAAAAGCGGTGGTAGGTCTCTATAATAAAATACTCTCAATACAAGTGCTGATCTAACCAATTAAAGTGTCAACCCCTCTCAAGATGACTGCAATTAAGTTATTCTTACTCAATAAGCGTAATTCCCAACTTCCTTCTCTAATTTTATAAAATGCTTAAGACCAAATGCGAAACCTATACCTAGAGGTAGTGTTATAATTAATATACCCCAATGACTAAAATATTCTATAAGATAGACAAGACTGAATGAGTTAATAATATGCATTATTGCACTTACCAACGCGAAGGTAAAGCTTGTATAGGTAAATCTCTTAAAAATAGGGAAATATTTAAAGAAAATTGGAATTGCCGAAGATATATCAGGTCGGCATAGCATAATTAATATTTGAATTATAAATATGTCTACGGCGCTTTGGGCATTATTTAGCAAATATGGACAGGCTAAACTAAACGCAAAAAAAAGACCTAATTGAACTTTAAGAATTTTTAAAGGGTATATTTTATAATTCAGATAGGTTGCTAAAAACAACCCTACTAAATATAGTAGCGAAACCACAAAATTCTGCTGGATAATTTGCGCGGCTGAGTAACCAAAAGAGCTTTTTAAAATACTCCCGCAATAAATATAAGCTATATAAAAACATATTGGCCATATGCATTGAATCAAAAAAAGAGATATTATAGTTTTTTTGTTAACCTTTTCCTTACCCAAGACGCTTCGCTCAAGTTTCTTTTTATATATGTTATCTTCTTCTAAAACTGCTTTTAATTGAAGTTTTGCATTAGTAAACTCTGGAGTTTCATGTAATTTTGTTCTTGCAACAGCGCCAATTATAGCTATACCAGCCCCCATCCAAAAAGCAATACGCCAATTTAAGCCCAAAGAAGTAATAATCGTCGCCATACCTAAGGCAGCAGCTGACCCTATACAACATGAAATAGAAATAAGTGCTACTGCCGTATATTGAATTGGAGGTTTAGTGATTTCAGTTAAATAGAGTTCAGCACCTATTATTTCTCCCATCGAAGACATGCCTTGTAAAACGCGGCATATGGTCACCAACCATGTAGCACTAACACCTATCTGTGCGTAAGTCGGGAGATTAGCCATAGTAATACACAAAAGCGCCATCAGAGAAGTTGTTATAATAACCGAAGATTTACGACCAATATTATCGCCTATCCAGCCAAATAATAAAGCGCCAAAAGGTCTAAAAATAAATGTAGAACAAAAAGCAAACGCCATAAGTAAAGACATACTAATAGGATCAATTTGCGGAAAAAATAATTCATTTAGTAGCACTGCCATATGAACATATAGCATTAAGTCAAAATATTCTAAAAAAGTACCTATTGACAATAACCCCACTGCTTCTTTTTGAACTCTAGTAAAAGTCGTGCTAATTGTTAGCTCGTTTTGTTTTTTTTGAAAATTTACCATTAAGTATATCCTTGCTCCTATATATACTTAAAATATATTGGGATTATAATTATCTTTTTAATAGAAATATTATAATCTCACCTTAGTTATTTAGCAAGTATGTTAATTATTATTTACTAGAAGACGGTTAGCAGATTTAAAATTTGATAAGTAAATTTAATAAAAAAGTGTTTGCTGAAAAAAATAGATGATATAGAAATAGTTGATAATTATTGTAAAGTAGCTAAATTATATTTTTTGTATAAATCAACAAGTTAGCTGACAAAGCTAAAAAAATTTTAAAGTAAAATATTGCCGGTACAGTTTATAATTTTATTTGTGTAAAGCAATATATACTCATATTTGAAGCTACAAGGTGGCAAAACAATTGAAGAAGGTTTACTTTATAAGATTGCCAAAGCCATAAAGCAGCCGCCTAATATTAATGTCATGAGACTCAAAAAGGCTAGGATTATCTATTTAACCATTTTGGTCCGTAAGCATAAAAATTAGGATTCTCGAATTTTTTTTTGCCGTAGCTAATTTCTTTGCCGGCAAAATCTATAACATGCCCGCCTGTCGCTTTAATTAAAGCATGGCCGGCTGCAATATCCCATTCCATAGTTTGACCGAATTTTGGGTAAATATCCGCCTGCCCTTCAGCAATTAGGCATAATTTTATTGAACTTGGAATGCTAACTATTTGATTTATAGAATGTTTAGCTAAGAAAGCTTTAGTATCTGCGTTTGAGTGATTAGCACTAACTACAGCTCGTAAGCAATTATCTGCCCCCTCATCTACTACAACTTGCTCTATTGAATTTTTCTCAATTTTTAAATTATTATCACTATCTGTGTAATATAATTTTTTTTGGGATGGCTGATATATTAATCCTATAGTAGGTACGCCGTCTTTTATAAGACCAATATTTACTGTATAGCTATCTTTGCCACATATATAACTTTTAGTACCATCAATAGGGTCGATAAGCCAAAATGTGTCACTAGTTAAATTGATTAAAGGTTGTTCTTCACATATTACTGGAATATGGGGAGTTAAAAGGGTTAACGAATCATATATTAACCTACTAATCTCTTTATCCGCATTAGAAACGGGCGATTCATCTTCTTTTATCTCAATAATTAAGCCATTAGCTCTAGCAGTCAATGCTATTTCTCCGGCTTTAATGATTAATTTTTTTAAATTTTTTATTAAATCTTTCATGGTTAATATAATTATATGGTAAGCAGATAACAAGTCATTTTGAACAAAAGTAGTAAAGGTACAACGATCTTCTAAAGTCTAAGCCCCTTAATCCTAAAATTGCTCGTTCCTTTAGCAAACTTGCTATTACATTTTCTCCATAGGTGTAACCCCAATAACCTCAAACCCGGTAGCAATAATTTTCTGCACAGCATTTGCAAACGCTAACCGCGCTACAGTTAGCTCAAAATTATCTTCAATTAAAAATCTATACTCATTATATTCTTTACCAAAATTCCAGATAGCGTGAAATTTTGATGCTAAGTTTATTAAATAAAATGCTATTTTATGAGGTTCAAAATATTTTGCTGATGCTTCTAGAACTTTTGGCCATGAAGCAAGAAGCTTTATTATCTCTATTTCCTCTTCTGACGACAATAAGGATAAATTATATTCATTAGCTAAAAACTTATTATAGGCTTCGGGCATCGATTCTTTAGCTTTTGCCATTATCGACTTTGTTCGAACATGAGCATATTGCACATAAAATACCGGATTATCTTTCGATTGCTCTTTAACTTTTACTAAATCAAAATCAAGCGTAGCATCGTTTTTACGTGTTAACATTATGAATCTTAAAATATCCTTTCCTACCTCATTAGCTACATCCCTAACGCTGCTATAGTTACCGCTACGCTTAGACATTTTTATAGGCGCGCCATCTTCAATAAAATTTACTAATTGACAAATTTTAATATCAATTTTTACCTTGCCATCGCCTAGCGCTTTAACGATTGCCTCTATCCTTTTGACGTAACCACTATGATCCGCACCTAACACATAAATTAAATGTTGTGCTCCTCTATCTATCTTATCTTTAGCATAAGCTAAATCGGATGCTAAATATGACCAGGTCCCATCAGCTTTTTCAATTGGCCGATCCTGGCTATCACCAAAATCTGTAGACTTAAATAGTTTCTGCGTTCTAGAATCCCAATTCTCATTTATCTTACCCTTCGGGGGTGACAACTTCCCTTCATAAATCAATCCCATTTTAATAAGGATTTTAATAACCTCATCTATTTTACCGCTATCATGCAAAGACTGTTCGGAAAAAAATATATCATGCTCAATATCTAAATCTTTTAAATCTTGTTTTATTACTAGTAACATTTCATTTACTGTAAAGTTTTTTATTATTGCAAAACTTTGCTCTTCAGGCATTGCTAATAATTTATCACTATATTTTTGTACTAACTTTTTGCCAACATCAATTAAATACTCACCTGGATATAGTCCAGAAGGAATAACAATCTTTTTACCGGTTAACGCTTCTTTATAACGGAGAAAAGCTGTATTAGCCAAGTCATTTACTTGAGAACCAGCATCATTAACATAATATTCTTTGGTAACATCATAGCCCACTTTAATAAGTACCCGCGCTAATGCGTCTCCATAAACAGCACCTCTAGAATGCCCAACATGCATTGGTCCAGTAGGATTTGCAGAAACATATTCAATATTAATTTTTTCATTGTTACCGATATTTATAGCAAAGAAATCCTTATTATCTTGCAATATACTCTTAACGGCATTATGCCAAATATCGGCTTTAATAGTGAAATTAATAAATCCAGGACCCGCGATCTCGATAGCAGCAATATACGTAATAGGTGTTAGCATCTCCTTAAGTTTAATCGCTATTTCTTTCGGGTTAATGCTTTGTTTAGCTGCAATAATCATTGCAATATTAGTTGATAAATCACCATTAAGGTTATCTTTTGGAATCTCAATATTGGTTAAGTCTAGTATTTCCTGATTATTACATATTTGCTTAGCAACATTTATAATATCAGTTCGTAATTGATTGAAGATATTCATAGTAGCTCAAATATTGTTAAAATTTAGAGAGTAAAGATTTTGATATTCTTGAATAGCAAAACGGTCAGTCATTCCTGCAATATAATCGGCAACTATTCGGGCGCAAGATTGTATATCATTCTGTACAATTAATTCCTTCCAACTAAAAGGTAATAAATCAGTATTATCCATATATAATTTAAATAATTCCTGAATAATTTTTTGGCATTTCATTGTCATGGCAGTAATTTTATTATGACGATATACTTTTCGGAATAAAAATTGTTTAATTTCTTTGATACGAAGTTTAGTTGACTCGGTAAAATCGACAAGCTGATAATCTAAATGACGAATATCATTAACTGTGGCTATTTTTTGCTTGTGCAAATTATTATTTGTCTGCAACAATAAATCGGCAATTAAATCATTCATTAGCCTTCTCACTACTTCATAAATTAAACATGAAGAACTGATGTCTTTAAATTTTGATTTAACTTCAAAAACATATTTATCAATATATTCAATTTCTACTAAATGATTAAAATTAATAATATTAGCTCTAATACTATCTTCTAAATCATGTGAAATATAACTAATATCATCTGCTAACGAAGCTGCTTGAGCTTCGGCCGAGGAATAATTCTGGAGGTCTAAATCATTTTTAGCATTATATTCTAATATATATTCCGGGACGTTTTCTTTTAATGGGCCATTATGTTTGACGATACCTTCTAACACTTCCCAAGTCAGGTTCAAACCGTTATACCCCGCATATCTCTTCTCAACTTTTGTTAATAACTTTAAAGAATGAGCATTATGTGAGAAACCACCATATTCTTCCATACATTGATCTAGAGCTATTTCTCCCGCATGACCAAAAGGCGTATGTCCTAAATCATGTGCTAGGGCAACACTTTCTGCTAAATCTGTAGATAATTTTAGTGTTTTAGAAATAGAACGCGCTACTGTTGCGACTTCAATAGAATGGGTAAGCCTATTTCTATAATGATCACCTTCGTGATTAATAAACACCTGAGTTTTATATTGCAAACGCCGGAAGGCATTTGAATGAATTATTCGGTCACGGTCCCGCTCAAATTCATCTCTATAAGAAGTAGGCTGTTCCTCGTAGAGCCTGCCTTTTGTTACCGCCGGATCTGATGCATAGGTAGCTAGCATATAAATCTCATATTTAATTTTTATTCGGTATACCATTCTTGACTCACGCAAAGTATAATCTTAATATTTTAAAAATTGAATCCGTTATCAAATGGCGAGTAAACCAAATCTACTCTTATATACGTGAGCACACTTAGTCCACGAAGAACAATTCTTAAAATATTAAGATTATAACAGTAATAACTAATTATTATCACACATAATAGAATGTCCTGCTCTAACTTTCAAGGATTTTAAAATTGTCTCTCTTGAAGAGAAGAGCTATAAATGTTATTATCTTTACAAAGAATATATATGATATGTAAATGCAAATTACCGATAATGCCTTCCGGCGAATAAGCGAACTAACGAAACCTGGTCAAGCCTTAAGAATAGCTGTCGATGCTGGAGGTTGTTCGGGTTATCGGTACGATTATGAAATGGTTTCAATAAATAATGTTCTTAATGATGATCATGTAATTGAACAAAACAATATTAAAGTAGTTATTGATCCTATATCTCAAAAATTTTTGGTCGCTTGCACACTAGATTTTATTGAAGAACTTGGTTCTTCATACTTCAAAATCACCAATCCTCAAGCATCAGCAAGTTGCGGTTGTGGAAATTCCTTTTCTACATAATAAGTAAATATATTACTTTAAATTACAAGAAACTAAGCAGCGAAGCAATACTAAAAAACCACTTAAAACTACATTTCTCATCTCTTTTTCAAATTAAAAGTATATTTTACTTCCCTACCATTAGTAGAAAAGTAAAAAAGATTATAATCCACAGACTCAAGTAATTTTCTAATTAGTTATATAACCAACCTTTATCTAGCCCAAAAAAAACTTTCAATATTTCAACAAATGAATGTTTATGATATTGGGAAGAGCCATAGGCAACGAACAATCATAACAAGTCTATTCCATACGAACGCTCTTTATTTTATTTAGAGTACACAAAAAATGTAGGTCAAACATATAATTATTTTAGCAAAATTCTTTGAGCTTAAACTTAATCTTTAAAATAAAGGTACTCGCGTGAATATAGCTAAAGTTATTAAATTCCAATCACCTTTTGAACGGCTTAAGTCATATAATTCTTGTCCTTATATAGCACTACGCAAAGCTATTATTTTACAAGCGGTTATCGATGCCACAAATACTTCAGAAAATGCAGGAGTAAAAAAGCTTGAAACTGAAGCCAAGGCCTGGATTTTTGGAAGAAATGAGTCTTTTATAAATATTTGTCGTGAAAGTGGAATGGAGCCGTCATTTGTTATAAAAGTTACTAAAGAATTAATAAAATTACATAAAGAGCAATGTAGCTTGAAAAATAAAAAAAGAAAAGACCTAATAGTTAATAAAGTTAATAATCAATACTTATTTAAAATAAATACTCACAATAAAGTTTGTTTATTATAAAATACAGGCGCTACTACAATATAGAGCTTATGAGCTTAGTAGTCTCGTGGATGATATTATAACTTTCATGAGATTGCTTTATCGATTCATTATTAATCTTAATATTTCAAACTTTTATTCTATTTTGCCACCATTTTCTAAAACCTGTTTGAAATTTATTTAAGAATAAACCTTGAACTTAATGTAATAATCTATTAATTATATAAATATGACCTTGTACAAAAAGTCTATTATATCATAGGAATAATTATGCAAATATCTATATCTGGTCAACATATTTCAATAGGGAATTCCTTGCCAGAATATGCTGAAGATCGCGCTTCGCAAGTAGTAAAAAAATATTTTGCTACTGCTATCAGTACAAATATACATTTTTCTAAACATGGTCTGCAATTTGTTTGTGACATTATAGTAAATGATGGAACTGGCAGGCACATAATCATGAAAAGTAGCTCATCTTCTGATGATATATATTCTGCTTTTGATTCATCTTTAGCAAGATTAGAAAAACAACTTAGAAAATATAAATCTAAACTTAATGACCGTCATGATAGAGTTAAAGCTTCTCAAATTAAATTTGAAGCTACAAAATATGTAATTACCCCTAGTAATTACGGTCATGATGAAGTAGTATTACAAGACGATGCGCCTATTATTATAGCTGAGAAAGCTGTTGAAATATTAACTTTATCTGTAAGTGAAGCAGTAATGAAGATGGATCTAGAAAATCTTCCAGCTTTAATGTTCCAAAATATTCACACTGATCGCACGAATATAGTATATTACCGAAAGGATGGGAATATCTCCTGGATCGATTCTAAATAATGATTGGCATCCTGAATCGGCGCTATTAGCGTAAATAATCTTAATTATAAGGAGCTAAGGTGTGTCATTTCGAGACATACATATAATAGCACCATAACGGATGCCATCCCCTGTAATTACCTCTATTCCACTGTCTGGCTATGACTTTTGATTTTTAACATGTTATTTTTCTGCTTATAAGCTTCAAATCATTTTAAAATTAAAATTTCTTCTACTATGCCTTATCAAATTATACCATATAAAAACACCATCCCAACGATTCACGAAGAGGCTTACATTGCACATAATTGTAATATTATTGGAGCGGTTAGGATAGAAAAGAATAGTAGCATTTGGTTCAATAGCGTTATAAGGGGTGATGTCGATTCAATTAATATCGGCTCCTCAACTAACATTCAAGATGGAACTATTATTCATACTTCTAGGTTCAATGGGCCAGTATGCATTGGCAGCAACGTGACTATAGGTCATATGGCTCTTATCCATGCTTGCACTATTCATGATAATGCTTTTATTGGTATGCGTGCAACAATTATGGACTACGCTGTTGTCGAAGAATATGGTTTTCTAGCGGCCGGTAGCTTATTAACCCCAAACAAAGTAGTTAAGACAAAGGAATTATGGACGGGAAGTCCAGCTAAGTTCGTAAGATATTTAAATTCAGAGGATATTAATTTAATGCAAGAGAATGTTAAAAACTACGTTAGCCTGGCTAATATTTATCGTAGTCTTTAAAACATTCACAAACCTATTATGCAGGATGAGGTTTAGTCAGACACCGAATTAATGCGTTAACGGCTTCTTGATGCTTAGGGTTAGGAATGTTTCTAAAGTTTCTTGATACTTCTATGCACATACGCTGATGTTGAGTAAGGATCGGCTCAGCATTGTCCGAAGATTCTAATCCTTCATAGAAATAATCAATATTTTTACCCAATGCTTTCGCAATTAGTACCAATCTACCTACTGAGATTCTATTAACACCTTTTTCATATTTTTGTAATTGTTGATGTGTGACTTCTATCAATTCTGCTAATTGTTGACGTGACAACCCTTTAGCAAGACGGAGAGAATAAATTTTTTCTCCAATAAATTGGTCTATTTTCTGGATGTAATCGTTTTTTCTAGCCATATTTAATTCCTTTTTTAAATAATTATTAATTACTACTTTGGCATGTTTAGTATGTTAATCGTAACATTATACTTTTACTAAAAACTTTAACTATTATTATTTAACTATTACTATTTGAATAGATAAGACCCTGGATTTACTATGATTAAGGGTTATATAAAGCTAAAAATTTAATATTTTTTAACTATAAAATATTAAATTTTTAGGTGAATCAAATTATGACATAACTTTAAATATGGCTTTAAGCAAATTCTTATAAAAATGCTGAAAAAAAATGTAAAGCTTAAAATTATGGTCGAGTAATAGAAAAATTTTTACATGAAATTGATTAGCAAAAGATTATGAAGGGCAACATTCAACTTAGCGAGCAAAGGAATGCAGTTATAAATACTATTATCCTAATTAAATTATATATAATATATTTCGAAGATTAAATTTATTATCGAATAGCAAGATATTAAGCATATGTTTTTATACATATGATCACGTGAATACTGAGGATAATAAAAAGCAATCTTGAAAGCATACATAGCAACTTTTAACTAAATCACTTTAGAACTTAATTTAGAAAATAAAATACGAACTTATTCCATTTGTAATAAAACAATATATAAATATTACTACTATAGCAAGCTATTTATAAACAAAACACATACCCTAGGTTATATGGTAGCTTGTATTTTATATTAAACCTAATATACTAAATATGGCATTGTTTTAGCCTTATTAATAAAATCCTTAAATGAAAAAAATTTTTAGCTGCCTTTATCAAGCATTTTTTAAAACTATTGATCACGACGGAGTGGAACATTCTGGTTATATGTCCTTTATGATCCTCCTATCTATTTTTCCTTTTTTGGTTTTTCTTCTAGCTTTAACAAGCTTTTTTGGAGCCTCAGAATTAGGAGAAAATTTTATTACCCTATTTTTAGAAAATATGCCGGAACTGGCTACTGATGCAATAAAAAATAGAATAAATGAGCTAAGCAAAACCCCACCCCAAAGTTTGATGACTTTAGCAATAGTGGGTAGCGTATGGACTGCTTCATCATTTGTCGAGTGTTTAAGAACTATTTTAAACCGGGTATATGAAATTAAATCGCCGCCACCTTACATTAGGCGCAGACTACTTAGCATTGTACAATTCCTAATAATAAGTATTTTAATCACCTTTACAATGTTTTTACTGGTCATTATTCCTCTAATATTAACTAAAGTTCCTGCTTTATTAGAAGTAATAGAAGATTATAAAAGCACTTTAAATTTTATACGTTACCTTTTAATTTTATGTTCACTCTTTTTAACCGCTTCATCCTTATATTATATAATACCCAACGCTAAATTAAACTTCATTGATGTCATACCAGGGGCAATTGTAACAATGATTTTATGGGTAATAAGTGGTTACCTATTATCTACTTATATTTTATATTATAATCAGCTTAGCGTTATATACGGTTCCCTAGGCAGTATAATTGTCACTTTAATATTCTTCTATATTATTAATATGATATTCATATATGGAGCAGAATTTAATTACTTACTAACCCATAAAGCTTAATTATACTTATAAAGGTTTTTGCCAACCAAATATAACGAGTGCTAAAAAGCTCCTTCATTTCGCTTAGATATATTAGTAGTATCACTAAACAAAGTTATCACCGCACCACTTAGAACTATGGCAACACCTATTGCTTGCAACATTGTGATTTTTTCTTCAAGCAATATAAGTCCAAATATTACAATAAATACAGGTTCAAGAACTGAAAGGATCGAGGCTTTTTCAGTACTAATATATTTAAAGCATCCCAGTAATAAAAAAATTGGCAGAGCGGTACAAATAATGCCAATACCTAAAATATTAATCCATATATTAAGAGCTATTGGAACCATTAAACTACCATCTATTACTGCTAATATAAAACAGGTAAGGCTGCAACCAATTGATACCATTAATGTAGACATTAATGGAGGAAGCTTGTTTTTTTTACTGAAAACTATATAAAATGCATAAAGCGCAGCTGATAGTAATGCAAAGCTAATCCCTATTATATCAAATTTATAATTAGTTATATCGGTAAGCATTACTAATCCTACTATTATAATAGTGGTAGCCAAATAATAGGCTTTAGTAATGGTAGCTTTATATAATAGTAAATTTAAAGCCATTACTAAGGCTGGATAAGTAAAAACAATCACCATGCTAAGGCCTGTACCAATAGTTTTACTAGCTAAAAAATATGTTATCGAAGAAGTGCTATAAAAAGCCACTCCTAACAATATACCTATTAGCATTTCTTTAGGGTCTATTTCTAACCTTTTGAATTTAGCGATAATAATTAAGGCTATTAATATACTTGATATTATAAATCGCCAAAATAGCATGTTATTAATTGAAAGCCCTTCATTAATAATTGTAACTCCAAAATAGCCTAAGAGGCTATAGGATAAACCAGAACTAATAGCAAGTAATGCTCCCTTATGTTCGTTAGATAAAAATCTCATTTCTTATTCCGTTGTTTTTGCTAAGAGATATATAAAAGATCAGGTCTATTTACGAGAGAAAAGACTTAGCACTGTGATTTCTTAAGGGGCCGCTAGGCCAGATGTCATTTTAAGGGCCTACGAAGCGAGCAGTGTGAGAAGCCGCGTAAAATAATCTAAAGTTACTGCATTATTACTAATTTTATTCCTACTCTCACTAGCTTTTTTTAATTAAGGAAAGTGTTTTTATTAGATAAAAAGTATACTAGCCGTACATGAAAATGCCGATTATGACTGCAATCATACCAATTATCGCACATATTTGAGCGGCAATTATAGGAAGTGATTTATGTACTATGCCATAAAATAACCAACTTAAAGTAGCTATCATAATTACCAAAAACCCGTCAAGTGATAAATCTTTAGCACTTTTCGTAGTAAAAATTTTATAAGCTTGCGTGAAAAATAAATATTGACCTAACACACCAACAATTGCCATATATTTATCTAAGAAAACTATTAGTTTGCTTTTTTCTTTATTTTTTTCCACTAATTCGAGGCCTTCGATAGGTATTATTATTAACTTTATTGTAACTGATAAATCAAATAATAGCAATATGTTAATAAATTAAAGTTTTTAGTTATTCTTAAATGATACCTTTTATATGATGACTTAGTAGTTATTTCCTATACAATATATTATATATTTTAAGAATCACTTTTCGTTATAATTAATAAAATAATGACCACAAATTTAATTTTAACAGGTATTATAATAGGTGTGCATGGCTTACAAGGCCATATTATAGTCAAATCCTTTACTGACCCAACGCTTAATATTACCAAATTAGCTTTAGTCAATGAGTTACAAGAAAATGTTAAAATAAAATTCGTCAGGCAAAACCCGAATGGTAATCTAATTTGTAAATTTAATGAGATAAATAACCGAACTGAAGCTGAACCTCTAAAGGGCTATAAATTTTTCTGCATGCTATCTGCTTTACCTTCTCCATCTGAAGATGAATTTTACATAGAAGAACTAAAAGGATTGGAGGTTTTAGACCAAGATCATAAGCTTTTAGGAAAAATTACTAATATATTTAACTTTGGAGCTGGTGATATAGTAGAGATAGAGTTCCTCGAAGGCGGATATGAATTATTTCCTTTTACTAAAGAATTTTTCCCAGTTATTACAAAAAAATTTATAGTGTTATATCGCTTAATTTTATGAAAATATTAAACGTAACGCTAACTACCCGACTAGGAGGACTTGAGCAAGCTTTCCTCGATTATAACGAAGCTTTAAAAATTACGTATAACGATGTAATCTCTATAATCCACAAATCATCACCTATAGAAAAATTGATTAAAGGACAGTTTTATCAAATTAACATTTTCTCGAAATATGATCCCTTTGCACTATTTAAGTTAAAGCAAATATTAGCTGAGCAAACCCCGGATCTAATTATAACGCATGGTAACCGCGCTCATTATACGATGTCTAAGATTCATGGATCTATCCCTGTTATAGGTGTTTGCCATACTTATAGCTTTGAACAAATCAAACATTGTGACTATATAATTTCGGTCAATAAAGATATGAGAAATTGCCTTCTCAATTTAGGTTATAATCCTAATAAAATATTTTATATCCCGAATATGATTAGGTTACCAGAAAGTTTGTCTTATAACCGCACCGCACTTCAACAGCCTCTTATTATTGGCCTAATAGGATTGAAAAAGCTAAAGGAGTGGATATTTTTGTAAAAGCAATAAGTTTACTTAAACAAAAAAACATTCAATTAAAAGCTTTAATTGCTGGTGACGGGCCTGAATACGCAAATATCAAAGCTTTAATTAAAGAATTAAAGCTGGAAAATGATATAGTTATGCTTGGATGGATCACTGATAAACAAAAATTTTATCAATCAATAGATATAATTTGCATACCTTCTCTTGCAGAAACTTTTGGTTTAGTAATTTTAGAAGGGTTTATTTATAGCAAACCAATAATTGTTAGTAACGTTTCTGGGCCTTTAGAGATTGTCACGCCTGATAAAGATGCATTAATATTTACTGCTGGGGAATTTACGGAACTTGTAAAAGCGATAGAGCGATTAGTTAAAAATCCTCAATTATGCCATATACTTACACAAAATGGTTTTGAAAAAGTTAAAAATTATGATTTTAAGATTATTAGCCAAAATATAAATGAATGTTTACAGAATATTGTTGCCAATAAATGATTTAATATAGTCATTACACGCGAGAAATGACGCTAAAACTCCTATACACAATAACTTCAAGCAAAATTATGCAATATTTACACAACAAAATATACTTAATAACACTAGCAACTGCTATAGTTTTTTGCATTATTATCGCTATACTATCATGGGTTTATCATAAAATTGCTACCTTAAAAATACAATTAGGATTTACCACAGAAACTAACGTAGAGGTAACAAAAAATAATCAACTTTTACAGCAAGAAAAAATAACTTATTTACAAAAAATCGAACAATTAACTAGTAAAATTGAATATCAAGAACAGTTAATAGCACAGTCTAATCAAGCACGGCAAGAATCATTTTCCTCAGCAAAAGCAGCTTTATTCGATCTAGGAGGCGCACTTTCTAAACAGTTAATTGAATTGCATAAACGTGAAACTCAAGAAGTTAGAGAATTATCAGAGAAAAATATTGCTGCTGCAACTGGAAAATTTAACTGTGAATTTGAGCGGTTAGTAAACATGATTAGCTCTTTAAACAAAGATGTAGAACAATCTAAAGGCACCGTTGATATAATTAAACAATCCCTTTTATCTCCTTCAGGTGCTGGATTACTTGCCGAAATCACCCTTGAGAATATACTCAAATCTTCAGGACTTAGGGCTGATCTAGATTATGTCATCCAATATAGCATGACTACTTTAGAAAATGCTAAACTTAGGCCAGACGCAGTAATTTTTTTACCCTCAGGCAATTTAATGATTATTGATGCTAAAGCTTCAAAATTTTTGGTAGAAGATACTGATGGTACAAATTTGAGCAGAACTATGAATACTCATTTAAAATCCTTAACTAGTAAAGATTACGCGGAAAATATCTTAGCAAGTTTACATAAAAAAGAACAAAGTTTTAGCAATATCATAACTTTAATGTTCCTACCTACAGAGCAAGCTGTTGAAAAAATCCTGGCGGCAGATAATAATTTTTTACAGAAAGCTTGGAAAAGTAATATTTTCCCAGTAGGGCCAGCAGGTTTAATTAATATGCTATCATTTGCTAAGTTTCAAATTTCTGATTATCGCCGTTCAGAAAATCATAAACTAATTATCGATGAAGTACGCAAACTACTAAGCAGCGTTGCGACTATGGCTGATCATTCGCAAAGACTTGGCAATAATATCCAACAAATAGTTAGTAATTACGATAAATTTGCTGGTTCATTTAACCGTCATTTCCTATCCCGGGCTAAGAAAATTCAAAAACTCGGTATAGATACCGGCAATAAAGCAATTCAAATAGCATTAGAGCGCTATCAATTAGTAGCTTCAAAATCAGAAATTATCGACGTAGAAACGGCGGATGCTGCAAGCGATGAGCTAACTTCAATTGAAGAGCTGGAATAAACACCCTGCTTCTACTTCCACCTTTCCTATTATTTTATTTTTTTATAAAAATTTTTCCTTTTATCACTTGAACTGCTATAAATCGAACATATATAGAAGATACATTTAAAGTACTAATTTATGGAGGTTCAGAATGTCTTTTAAACCATTACACGATAGAATTGCGATTAAACCAATTCAACAAGAGGAAAAAACCCAAGGTGGTATAATAATACCTGATACTGCTAAAGAAAAACCAATGCAAGGTGAAGTAATAGCCACTGGTACTGGTGTTAGAGATACTAATGGCACGGTTCAGCCACTTGAAATTAAAGTTGGGGATAAAGTTTTGTACGGTAAATGGGCTGGAACAGAAGTTAAAGTTAATGGTCAAGATTTAATTATTATGAAAGAAAGCGACGTATTTGGCATTATAAACTAAAACTAATATATTTTACCAGCATGGTAAATAGTTTGGTTTGACAGTGTGACTTGAAGGCGTTCGACTATTCACGTTGGCAGCCCCCTCAAATAATTTTATTATAATATAAGGAGAATTAAATATGTCAGGAAAATTAATAGAATACGGCTCAGAAGCTCGTAGCAAAATGTTAGAAGGTATTGATATTTTAGCTAATACCGTCAAAGTTACACTTGGTCCAAAAGGTAGAAATGTAGTAATAGAACAATCCTTTGGCTCTCCTAAAATTACTAAAGATGGTGTAACTGTAGCCAAAGCTATTGATCTTAAAGATAAAACAAAAAATCTTGGTGCTCAATTAATGAAATCTGTAGCTAGTAAGTCGGCAGACGTTGCTGGTGACGGTACTACAACTGCTACTGTTCTGGCTCAAGCAATTACGAAAGAAGGTAATAAATCAGTTGCTGCTGGATCAAATCCAATGGACTTAAAACGTGGTATTGATCTTGCAACTAATGCAGTCGTGGAAGCTATAAAAGCTTCAAGTAAAAAAATTAGCAGCCAAGAAGAAATAGCTCAAGTCGGCACTATATCAGCTAATGGCGATAAAGAAGTTGGTGAAAAAATAGCTATAGCTATGGATAAAGTTGGTAAAGAAGGCGTAATTACCGTCGAAGAAGCTAAAAATTTTGGTTTCGAGGTAGACGTTGTTGAAGGTATGATGTTTGACCGAGGTTATCTATCACCATACTTTGTTACAAATTCTGAAAAAATGGTAGCTGAGCTAGAAAATCCTTTTATTTTATTATTTGAGAAAAAATTATCTTCTCTACAACCAATGTTACCGGTACTTGAAGCAGTGGTTCAGTCAACTCGCCCTCTACTTATTATAGCTGAAGATATAGAAGGTGAAGCGCTTGCTACTTTAGTGGTTAATAAACTACGTGGCGGCTTACGTGTAGCGGCTGTAAAAGCTCCAGGTTTTGGCGACAGAAGAAAGTTTATGATGGAAGACATCTCTGTTTTAACCGGTGGTCAGCTTATTAGTGACGACCTAGGCATGAAGCTAGAGAACGTTAATGTTTCTATGCTCGGAACTGCTAAAAAAGTTACAATATCTAAAGAAAGTACTATTATTATAGATGGAGCCGGTAATAAAGTAGATATTGATGCTCGTTGTTCTCAAATTCGTATGCAAATTGAGGAAGCTACATCTGATTATGATAAAGAAAAACTTCAAGAGCGTTTAGCAAAACTTGCGGGCGGCGTCGCAGTCCTTAAAGTTGGCGGAGCTACTGAAGTGGAAGTTAAAGAAAGAAAAGACCGCGTAGAGGATGCATTGCATGCTACTAGAGCGGCAGTAGAAGAAGGAATTGTTGCTGGCGGCGGCGTTACCTTATTCTATGCTGCTAGAATTTTAGATTCACTAAAAGGCGCTAACGAAGATCAACAAGCGGGTATTAATATTGTTAAAAAAGCTCTGCAAGCTCCAGTAAAACAAATCGCTGAAAACGCCGGTATGGAAGGAGCTATTGTTATAGGAAAACTTAATGATAGTAAAGATACGGCCTATGGCTTCAATGCGCAAGACATGACTTATGTTGATATGTTTAAGGCTGGTATTATTGATCCAACAAAAGTAGTGCGTACAGCTTTGCAAAACGCTGCCTCAGTTGCTTCATTAATTATTACTACTGAAGCACTTATTGTAGATGAACCTGCTGACAAGGTTGATACTGCTGGAGCTCGTGGTGGTATGGGAGGAATGGGCGGTATGGGCGGTATGGATTATTAGATCTGCCTGACTTTACTGCAAAAAGCGCTAAAGTACAACGTTCAATAACATTATTAAAAGCGTCATTATGAGGGGTCAATGTTCGACTCCTCATAACAACGACGTTGAGACAACTATAATATGTCCTTCACCTACTCTGCTAATTTTCTATCTCTTCCTCACTTTCTCCATGCTTAGTTTTATTCCATTCAAAAGGTCTAAATATACTTTCCCAAATAGCTTTATAACACGCCACAGTATGTAATATAAAATAGAAGGGCCATATAATTAAAGCTGTAATATCTAATATTAAAAACTTACTCGTTTTACCTTTTGAACGCATTGAAATAAAGATCCCTGTGGCATAAAGGTAAGAAAATGCAAAGAAACTATTAACTATCCACAAATAAGCTATGACTTTAGAGTTATTAGTGATAGTAGTAATTATTATGAACGGTAAACAACAAAAATTGTAAAAAGATAAACCAATAAAAATATAAATAGATACGATCTGCATGATAGTAAATTTTTGTAATTTATCTTTGGAAGCAAGAAAAACTAAAAACGTTTGGAAAAAACCTTTTATCCAACGTGATCTTTGATTAAGCCAGTTATAGAGAGTAATGGGACTTTCTTCTAAAGTGTATGAGTCAATCATACAAACTTTATAACCAAGTGAGTAAAGCCTGATTCCTAAATCTGCATCTTCTGTAACGTTATAAGCGTCCCAACAACCTATTTTTTGCAAAATATCAGTCTTAAAATGATTACTTGTTCCACCGAGTGGTACCGGTAGATTTAAAATACTCAAACCTTTAAGAATATATTCAAACCATAAGCTATATTCTAAACTAAATAGCTTAGTCAATAAATTTTCATTATAATTATAAAAATTAAGCTTAGATTGCAAACAGGCAACTTCTTCTTCTAAACTACGAAACGTTGCAACAGCTAAAAGGAGTTGGTTAGTGTCAGGACGATCTTCAGCATCATAAATTACTGTATATTTGCCTCTAGCATATTGCATGGCATAATTCAATGCTTTAGGTTTTGTTCGAGGCAAGCTAAAAGGTACTTTTAGCACAGTGATATTAGTAGGTAAATCTTGTAAAATAATTTGTTTAATCATTAAATTATCGTCAGCTTCAACAATAATTTTAATATCTAATCTGTCCTTAGGGTAATTGAGGTTAGAAATATTTCTAACTATTGAAGCTAATTTTTCTGATTCTTTATATAGAGGAATTAGAATAGTATAAATCGGTAATATATTATTTTTTAATTCTATAACTAAAGGCTTAGGTAATATTAATACAGAATTATAAAATAATAAGATTTTGAAAAAATTTTGTAGTCCATAACAAATATTATTAATTATATGAAATAAATAAAGAAAGTTTTGTAAGACTAAAAGGAAAATAATAAAAAATCCAATTATAATTCTAATATATTTTATGTCTTTTGCTGTGATAGAATTGGATAAAAATCCCAAAAAATATTTAGCCTTTATAGTGTTTAAATGACTGAAATTAACTTCTAGTAATTGGTAAAACTCTAATTTTTTTATTAATTTTATTTTTCTAATATTTATTGTTTCTAATAACAAAGTAAGAATTTTTAAATCCCAAATTAATACTAATTGTTGTCCAAAATTATCAACACAAATAAAATAGCCATTTTTTGTGTACTCACTAAGCTTTGCATAATTACAAATCTTTATTTTCTGTGAAATACTAATAAATAGTGGAAAAACATGACTATTATGTAAAATATCTATTAATTTGTCATTTTCAATAATCGTTTCCTGAATTATAAGGTCAATTATTGGTGTTTGAGTTAAATTATGGATTAATTCAATATATTTTATACATGGAGCTTCTATTATTTGTTGCTGCCTTAATATACCTAAAATAATTTTATCTAAATCTTTTAATTGCTTAAAATTTATATATCCAACCATATAGAAAATACTGTACCTGAGATTTTATAGTTAGGGTTAATGAGGCTACGATCCCAGAATAATCCAATTTGGATGGTAAGATTATTACGCTTTAATTTGCTAAATTTTATTTCTTTGGCAACAGAGATTTGCTCGTATAGAGTTTTGTTATAAATTAAACCATATTCTTTTCTAATATAGTATTTAGTAAAATTAACTAACATAAAACCATTTTTAAACTTCCACCCTTGTGAAGTAGAAAGACTATAATATTTCTTTTTATGGTTTTGCCCTTTAAATTCCCTACCAAAGCTAAAAATATTCTCAGTAAATAGTGAGGATGTCCTAATATTTTTAGTCGTCCCAAACAATAATGAACCTTCATAAAAAAATTGTCTTTTCTCTTCTCTTTCTTTATTAAAAACAACTTTTGGTTGGAAGGAGATGATAAAGTTATTTCTTTGAAAAAGTTTAACTTTATAGAATATGCTTATATCTTGTTTGTTAGAGAGATTTTTTTTACCTTTGCTGCTCTGAAAACTTTCTTCTTTATATAATAGTTGTAAGCCAAGATTTTGATTATCTTTAACTCCGTATTCAATATTAAATACTTTAACACGGTCATCTTGATATGCAGTAAGATCTAGCGAAGTTTTTTTTTAAAATTTAATTTTATTTGCTAAATTTTTATATCGCGCCGAGGAAGGATTTAGCTCTTTAATACTTTCTTGTAAATTTACTAATTCTTTTTGTATTTGAAGATAAATATCTGCTCTTATTCTTTTAAGTTTCTGGCTGTTTCCATCAATATTTATATAAGTGGCACTATATCTATATTGCCCCTTTGGAGTAAACCATGCAGAAGCAAGGCTGCTAGTATAGGCAAATAACAAAATCAAACTAACAATTATATAGCTGATAAAAATAGAGAACCGCGTTGCCGTACTATTCTCGTTTTTTTTAAATATCAATACAACAACGCATAAAAGATTATTTTTTTTCAAAATTTAATATTTGTTTTCCGCGTCATATTATCATAATAAAAAATACATCAAAGCTTTATTATGGACTAATAGTAGAAAATCTCATGAAAGGATAAATTTGTAGTTAAAGTAACACATCTTCACAATCATCCTAAGATAAATACTTAACATTGACGTTTAAAAGAGATATTATACTAAAAGTTAGTTATAATATTTCTTTTCGTGCAATAGATATATGCTCTTAATATTCTAAGAATTGCTCTTTGTTATCGCAGTAATATGCTCTTGTTGGCACGCGATTAACGAATTCAATTCGCAGTATGTTAAATATTCAACTCTTTATTTATTTTGAGTATATTATGAAAGTTAAGCCAGTAATACTGGCAGGGGGAGCAGGTACAAGATTATGGCCGCTTTCTCGTGGGCATAACCCTAAACAATTCCTCCAAATGTTTGATGGACAAAGCTTACTCCAAAAAACCTTAATACGTAATAAACCCTTTGGGAAACCAACAGTAGTAATAAGGCAAGAACATGAATCACTAACTATTGACCAAGCGAATGAAATTGGGATTGAGATTGATTTAATTATTGAACCAATTCAGCGAGGTACAGCCACCTGCGCCATTATAGCAGCGCTTCAATTAAAACGAGAAGGGTGGGATATTATATTGCTGCTTCCCGCGGACCATTTAATATATGACTTAGGAAAATATATAAAAACTATTTATAAATCTTTTTTGTATGCTCAAAAATTTGGTATTTGTACGATAGGCATTTCACCTACTTTCCCCTCTGCAGAATATGGTTATATACAGATAGATCTTCCAATTGTTTCAAATATCTATACAACTTTATCTTTTGTAGAAAAACCTTCTTATCTTGCCGCGCAAGGTTTTTTAGATCTTGGGAGCTATTTTTGGAATTCTGGAATATTTGTATATAATATTAATTTTTTTGTAAAACAAGTTAGTATTATACAACCAACACTTTTAAAACAAGCACAGAATGCTTTAAAGCATTCTAAAAAAAATGATAATTCTATAAAAATTTTGTTAGAAACATATAATAAAAGAGATCCCCGCCGCAAGCAGCGGGGTATTTTAGAAGAACACTAACTGACGATCCTCGTGTAGTTTTTTATATTCCTTACCCTGGTTTTTTACGTACTTCCCTATCATATTTTCATC
>Ga0105050_10000128_pt1 | contig 96941 bp, 119 predicted proteins | sample FRY01_FD_78088 | JGI IMG/M metagenome (GOLD analysis project Ga0105050, IMG submission 78088) | Freshwater microbial communities from Lake Fryxell liftoff mats and glacier meltwater in Antarctica - FRY-01 | ecosystem: Environmental > Aquatic > Freshwater > Ice > Glacier meltwater ... | reverse complement strand
CCTTGCCCACATAAACAACCAAGTGATTTTATCTTTGAGCGAACTTGTCGCTGATGGCACCGCTGCAAGCTCTGCAAAAGTATCTACGTTGAGCACGTCTAATACTTCGGCGTTGACGCTTGCTTTCATTGTCGTCGTTAAATCGCCAGAAGTCGGAGCGTTTGGAATTGTTGCCCCGGTGTGAACTATTGCTGCAAGCGTTGCGACGCCTGGCACTGCCGATGCCGACGTTACCACTGTCATCGCAACGGGGATGCACGCTGATTTCTTTGCGATCAGGATAAAAGATGTGTAGTTTGTTTCGCCCTGCGTAGGCGTGTAAAGAACGATGCCATCCGTGCTATATGCCGTAGTGCCTGCACCATCAGCCTCGGCTACACCGATAGGCTTGATTCGCACCGTGACGCCAGAGGTTTGCACCGCTCCGTCTGATATTTGAATCACCGCACCGATTGCGACTGGCTCAGGCGTGGCGTTGTTTCTTGGGTATGACAATCTAGTATCCTCCACCGATCAATTGTGAACGTCTTGCGGCCCAGTATGCCTTGAATTCCGCTTCTGCTTGTGTTGAATTGCGGCGACGTGGTGCCAGTTCGTATGCGATGCCAGGGCGAAGTGCGAGGGTTGCCATTTGATTCGGCTGCATGGCTATATTATGGAGGCTTGCGTCTTTCCAATCTATCGGAGAAAAACGGCTTAAACCATCAATGCCGCCAATCTGCAATGTCATCGCGTTGTTGACAACTAATGTTCTGGAAGTTTCATTTTCCATTTTTCCGTTTAGATAAATTCTAACTTTATCGCTCATCGTCAAACCGACATGGACCCATTTTCCAATGATGCTTGACACCGATGTGGTCGTTGATATCGCCTCAGTCGCGTTTCCCGATTGGCGATAGAGTCCACCTCCAATAACACCTGAACGAAAGTCAAGAAAATAAGGAACGCCTGATCCCACGTGGTATCCTTTTGAAAATATTGCACCCAAATCAGTAGGCGTTTCTCGCGCCTTAATCCAAATAGCCATTGTAAGATTTGTCAACGTGTACTGCGGGGCATTTCCAAAGTTAATTCCCGTATTTATACCAGTGGATCGAAAAGCGTGTTGACCTTCCCCTAAAATCCAATCTCTATTAGCCTCAAAATGCGATGGGTTGATCTGGCAATGATTTCTATAAAAACTCCAGTCTCGCATAGTCATGCCAGTCGGGCCTAGTGCCGGATTAAATGCAGCTACGCAATTATTCCATGCCCAGGAATACATCGGCATCCCGTCGCGTGGTGCGAATCCGTTAGCGTATGTGCCAGGGATGTGCATTAGTCTTCTACCGTTTCTTCAAGCGGCGTAAGCGTGATGACTTGATTGGTTTCCGTTGAGTGGAACGCTGCACCGCTGCGGTTGTCAACTACAACATTCATATAACGCCCTTTCGGCATGAAAATACCAGCAAAGGCTCTTTGTACCGTTGCCGTGGCTTGCGACGTACAATTGTGTGCTCCAATAAGCTCAAGCTGCCTTGTTGCTGCATCGATGTTATTGCTGTAGCCCGTGTACGCTGCATCGCTTCCAGACGTGTTGCCTTGTCCCGCACCTGTTGCCGAATGATACGAAGCAAGCAAATTGATCGCGTTTCCCGCCGTGGGTGTTGCGGCCAGCTCAAAATCTGTATTGATTCTCCAAAGCCGTGCCCACAATACGCCAAGGTCGAGTGTAGCGGATTGCCTTCCACCTGCCGAAGTGCCGTTGCCGTTGGCAAGTGAGGCAAACGATAACGCCGCACTGCCGCCCGTGTTTCTGATCGTTAGTGCGGTTCCGGCCGAAACCTTAAATGTGTCTGGTAATGCCATAGCGTTAAACTCACCTAGTAAAATTTCAACAATTTCAACGGCGGCTAGACCAAGGTCTATTCGCACTAATTCAGAGTCCCATTCGCGGACCCCGCTTTTTCTTATCAGCTCCAGCGTTACCTGAAGCAACATTTCATTTCGATCCACGATTACACCGCGTTTCGTGCATTCGCAACATCGCTAGGGGTTAGGTTTACGTATCGATCCAGCAATTGCCTTGCACGACTTGCAGGCTCTTTCGCTACCGCTGCAAACGATGCACGTGCTGCGGTGTTCTCCGCAAACATGGCTTCAAACTCAGGTGCAAAAACAGCGGGATTGACGCTGCCATCGTTCAGCTGGTTGTCGAGCCACGATTGCTGCCCTGCATTCAACGCGGACCATTCGGCAACGGGGATTGAAAAGTTATTGCTGGAAACTGACGCACGAAACACCTGGATCGTTTCGCGAATCTCGTTGAGTAAATTTGCGTTGGCTTCGTCATCGCTTGACAAAATTGTCAGCCCAAGCGTCAACGGATCGTTTGTCAATTCCGCTTTGATGATTAGTAGTTCGGCGTTGTTCATAATCGCTTTGCATCCGCAATGTCTGATGGGGTTACGTTTCCAATGCCAAGCTCATCGGCACGGCTGCCGACTCGTTTCAGAGCACCGTTTAGGTTTTGCTTCGTCTGAGTCCCTTGCGGGAACAGTGCTCGAATCTGTTGCCGCACCGTGGAATTAAGCGTGACGGAGCCAGCGGAAACCAACAGATCAAAGTATCTGCGTTCCACGGCGGTCAGTGCGTTGTATTCGGCAAGCACCAAAGCCGACATAAGCACGCCAGCGGTGATGTCGTCACGCTCCGGCTCACGATCATTTGTGTTTAGCGAGACTGCGGCCTCCTGGTCTCCCATTGCCGCGTATCCGCGTGCAAGCGGATCGGTAGTCAGTTCGGTCTTTAGTGTTTGCAGATTCATTTGATCATATAACTCCGCCGCAAGTCCTGCGGCAATTTGCTTCTGTCCGTCATTTCGGGATCGACTTTTGTCTCAGTCGTTTCAATCGTTTGCGAGGTAAACTCTTGCACTCGCCCCGCTTCGTATCGTGCAATCAATCGGCCCGCTGGTTGATACGTCTCGTCCACAATCCACCAGTCAGCCACGCGGTAGCCATGCCCGCATGCTAAGCGTGTCCAGCGATGCCAGCGTGATGGTTGCATCAACCGCTGTGCCGTATGCAATTTTTACATCAGCCATTATTTAGTCTTCTCGTTGAGGATTAAGGTCAGTTTGTCGATGACTGTATTCTTCTCGACTCTGGTTGATCGATGCTTCTCAAGCGTTGCTAATGCTTCGTCGAGAAACGCATCAATACTTGCTCCATCGTTTGTGTTAAGTCGTGTTGACATAGAAAATGAAATCCCTAAGTCGTCATCGGCACCCACATAGTTTGCCGTTGCTGTGCCAATTCCTTTGGCCTCGGTGTCTTGCTTAAAATCTATTGTCCAGGGCATATCTATTTTCCTTGTGTGTTATCTAAGTACGAGATCGTCAGTTCATGTACCGCTCTATGTCAGCGATTGCTTGTCGCTTGTATTTGCCCCACGTCATGGGACGTATTGTATTAGGTTTCTTGCCGAACATATCAGCGATTTCCTGAAACGACTTGCCTTCGAAAAACAACAGATTTGCCAAAGCTACCGGATTGTCTTTCGCTCTGTCTTTCAAATCTTCCCAGTCGATTGATTTGTATTCGTTGTCGTAAATTGTCAGCGTTTCACCGAGCATGTTTCGCTCAGGCTCTTGGTGAAACCCTTCTGCTAACTTTCCGCGTCCCGTGCGATAAATTGTTTCTCGTATTTCCATCAGTCCTAAACGAATCACCGACTTAACAAAACTAAGCCATTGCCATTTGACATGAGGTTCACCATGCCACGTAAAAGCACGTTCCGCTTTTACTAGTTTCATCCGTAGCAGTTGTGCCACGTCTTCGGCTTCCATCGTGTTCGTGCGGACCATTCGTGACGATTTGATGATCAGCCCTTCCACCATGTCAAACTTTTCTTCAAGTGTAGGTTCCATCACTTCACCCGAATCGAGACCATCTTACTCGGCTTTCCAGGCTGCCTACGTTCCCAACATATTGTTTCGATCCCTAGTTTCCTGGCTTCGGCTCTTAGTGCTTTAATGCCGTCGATCAATGGCAGTCCGGCACTTGTCACGCCCTTTAATTCAATCGTCTTGTCGTTCAGCCAAACCACCGTTGCCGCGAAAAGGTATTCGTCTTGGTCGGTTGCTTGGTCCGATTCGTAAACTCTCAGTACGCCGGTGATCGGTTCGATTTTCGCGACGTATGAGATTGTCATTTCACGATATAACTCCGCCGCAAGTCATGCGGCAATTTGCTTCTGCCCGGCGACTCAGTATCGGTTTAAGAGATCGCCGTTGCGTCTCTGTAAATGTGCGAGTGAACGGGAATGTTGACGGTACCGGACGTGGTCACAGCTAAGCTCGGGCTCAAAGGACCGTAAGCGATGATCGCACTGCCGCTCACGTTAAGCCAAGCCCAGTGATCGACAGTGCCGTTGGCTATTACCGGGACAGCGTTCTTAGCGGCGCACTCAACTTTGCGACCATCGGTCGGTCCGTCGCCCAGAGTTAGGTCGGCGGCAATTAAGGTCACCTCGGCGCATTTCTGGCCAGAGCCAGTACCATTGTTGGTGTTGGCGTTGGCAAAGGTGGTGGGCTCGCCCACAGTCAGTACCAACCTGGTTACGTTCGTCTTGATGTGCGTTAACGCGGTGTCTTTAACGACGTCGGAAATGAAGTACGGCATGAATTGGACCTATCGTGAATGAAGCGGTGAAAGTGATCGGGGTATGTGTGACTACAAAAAGTGAGGCCAGCGGGTTTGGTAAATCCTTGTTCGCCGTCGTCGGTCTGGTTAACCGGATCGACCGCCGTCACAGCTGCGGATAGTAATCGCTGTGGATGTCTTTGCGGCTTTTCTCCCATAGGTAAGACTCGTAACAGTGTTCCGTGTTCCAGAAGAACAACTTGTCAAAGACCTGCCTCGCAACCATCCAGCGACGACTAACGTGCTGCATGCGATACGCCCTGGCCGATAGCATCTCGTCAGGATCGCCATTGCAGAAAACTACATTGAGCAGCTGAGAGAGTACGATTTTGATTCGGGCGAAATAACCCGGACTTAGTGCCATCATTGTTTGACCCCGTGATCGGCCCACTGCATTGCGAAACCCAAAAACGTCCAGACCAATGAAAGACGTACGTCCAAACTCTACCTGAAGCCATCAAGCGGTACTAATCTGCGACGCTTGCGGGAGGTGTCGCCGACAAAATCGATTTTGTCGGCGACACGATATGCCTAGCAGGCTCCGGCGACTTGTCCGCCAATAGTGATTAAATGCGTCGGCAAATCCGGGATTCGTTTTACCACCTGTAAACTTCCGAGGTCCGTAACGCTGACGAAGAAGTCGTAGGTACGCTTGCGGTGCAGCTGCATGAACACACGTCCATCTACGTCGGTAGTAAACGTGACGGGCTCGTTGAACACAAACGCACCGCCGTCCGCGGTTCCTTGCCCAACCATCACCGGCGATATCGTCGCACCAGCGATCGGTGAACCCAGCTGATCCAGCACGATGAGCAGACAATTGCACAGCAGCGGGTCATCCGGTAACGGAATGAACGAAGGCGTCAGTATGACGACGACCTCACGGTCCGCGGTGACGCTGGTCACGGGCAAGTCAGCGACGGCTGCGTACTGTGGGGGAGCAACAAAGCTGAGTGTGTAGTCACCCGCTTCAACGCGAAAAACAACGTTGCCCATGACGTCGGTGAACTGGCGGGTGGAAGAACCGAGAATAGCCACTCGCACGTTATGCAGCCCTGGGTTCCCGGCAACGGAACTGTTGACCTGAACTGTTAAGAAGAATTCGCCGACGCCGCTGTTGCCGATAACGCCTTCCACGATCGCCTGTATCTCCGCGGCCGTCGGGCTTACCACGCCGACAGTCCCGTCAATGCTGTCCGTTGCCAGCGGGCTGCCGGTGAGCTGGTCGTAAATCACGTACGTTTCGCCATTATCCGTAGCCGCAGCAAATACACCGGCTAGCGGCAACTCGGTGTAAGGCACCACGCCGGTCGACCACGGCGAAACGCTACTGCCGGTTTCTTTGGCGTAGTAAGTTCGTCCAGGGGTACCGATGTGAATATTGCTCATGGTTGCTCCGTTTCAGTTGGCGGGTCTTCAACCACCGCCGCAATTGTCCCGCCATAAATACTGCGTACGTACTTGTTCATTGCCATCCTTGCGGAAGGTGCGGCGACAAAATCGATTTTGTCGCCGGCACGCTATGTCTCATCACCGTCTTCCCGCCGCTGCTCAAAGTATTCCGCGACTGCCTGCCGCAATCCTGGATGTTCCTGTCCGCTCCAGCTCTGTAGACCTTGCAGGTCGATTCGCAAGTCGCGGCCTGGTCGGAGATCATAATCCCGAAGAATCGCGTTACGTTCGTTGTACTTTCGGTCGCTGAACTCGCCGTGCCAGAGATGGTATGCGTCCGTCTCTAAGTAGTCTGCAGTTCGCCCGCCGCGTAACCCTGCCGCGGTGCGAATCCGCTCACGCATCGTCTGCCTCAGTGGCTCACTGTACCGCTGCAGATGGTAGCCGTAACGTCCTACCGCGGCATCGATCCAGTTCTGATCGCCGCCGCCTACGATGTTGTCGCAGCTAAGTCCACCGATCATGTCCAGATACGTTCGCGACGCTAACCACAGTGCACCTGGATTGCCGTTGCAATCAGCCGATGTCTTCCACCGTTTAACAGCGCCGACGGCTATATCACTCGGACGACGGTCACGGGTGAGCCAGACCGCACGAGAGAGCAACTGCACCGCAAGCGCGCCGCCGTCAATTTTAGCGACGCCTTTGGCCAGCCAGTCAGGATCAGCGTTGACGAAGTCGTGGTCCAACCAAGCGAAGTACTTAACCTCCGGCCCGCAGTTTCGCAGAGCGATGTTGACCAGCGGCTCTTTTTGGAACATCAGGTGTTCTCGCCTGGTACCGCGGAGCACTGTCGATCCCTCAATCTCTGGTTGGTCGTCGTCAAACACCAACTCGTAGCACTTCACCGCAGGAGCAAGCGGACCGAGCGTTGGTAACCACTCGTAGTAGGTATCCCGCAAGCGTTTATACCCGCATGGATTGAAGTGAACCGTGGCTAACCGTACCTCGGCTATACGCTCGAAACCGCGGGAGATGGGCAGTTCGACCGCCCCGCGAGTGTCGGTCTTCATGTCGTAAGTCCCTAGAATTTTTCGCCATTAGTCGCTGACAGCTGTAAGCGACAAAGAACTTAGCCTTGCCGCAGGGCTAAGTAGACGCCAGTGCCCGAGACGACTCGTAACCGTAACATAAATAGGCCGCCTGGCTCCAGTGTGGTCTCGGTGTTAGCGGCGTAAGTCGCTAACAGCCCCCAAGTCGCCCCGGCGTCAAAGGATCGCTCCAAAACGACCGAGAAGCCGCCTGCAGCCGAAACTGAAATGGAGACAAAAGGATCGTTGTTACCGGCACGCTGCCGGTACTCGAAGTAACTTGGAGGCGTCGTGGCGTTGGCAGCCGCCGCGGCGACAACCAGCTTGGGCGGCGTTAACGCCCTGCCGAGGAAGTCTGGCGTGGTCCAGGCGTCGCCTGGAACGTAGGTTGCAGAGCTAAAAGCCATGATAGTCCTTATTGGTGCGGAAGGTCCGCAATGTCGAGTTCAGGGTGTGGATCGGCGGAGCGGCGAGACAACGTGATGAACAGGTCGCCACCGCCCTCGAAAGTACTGATCATGGCCGATTCCAGATCCTCCATCGCTTCTTCGCCATACATCGACTCGAATTCGTCGTTATGGGCGTAGAACACAAACAGAGCCGTACCTAGCTCGTCGATCGCACGCAGAAGCGACTGAGTCGTCTTGCGAATCTGGCTGTCGATACGGCTGTTACGGACGAGCGAAACCAGCCCAGAAGTGTCAAACAGCGAAGCGGTCTCGTTCTGCGAAACCATGCCGGAGTTTGAACCGCCGTTCGTCCCGCTAACCGTGCCTGGCATCTGGCCGGGGACATCTTCGTTTACCGGCGTCGGCTGGAACCGTTGTTCGGGCTCGGCCGAGCTATACTGCGTCTGCGGGTTCTCGATCGTGTAGCGACCGCTCTCGCTGGAATAGCCCTGGTCCTCTTGAGGAAAATCAACCGCAGGGGTGAAATACGGAGCGGCAAATTTCTCAAATGCTAGCGATGGCTCGCTACCGAGCTTGGCGACGATGAACCTACGCATCGGTCGCGGAGACTCTAAAAGAGCGTCTACCGCATCCTTAGCCATACCGCACTGCTGCAGTAGCACCTTGCGTGCGTGCGATAGCTTCATCCGCTTGCCGTTGAGATCAACCTGACCACCGCTCTTCACAAGCAGCTCAAGATTGGCGTACTTGCTCAAGTTGCCAAGCTCGATACGACTGCTGGACAACAACTCGACATGCAGGTTTTCCCGCTCGGCGTAGCCTACATAGCCGTCTTCATCCGCTTTGAGCGAACCTAGCGATAACACTTTGGCTGTCTTGGGGACAATCAGAATACCGTCGACGATATGCCCGCCAAGCCGCTGTGTATCACGAAACTCAATCTCGTTGATTCGCATCGACCCGCAGTCGCACAAGGACGATACCCGGTAACGATCCTTGCCGAGCTTCTCGCTGACGACAAAGGGCCCAGCGATACGGTGCTGCGGTAGCAACACAAGGAATGCTTCGTTCTCGCTGGGTCGCTTCTTGCCGGTCAGCAGTTTATCCAGCTTGCTTTCGCGGTTCGCTTCGGTGCTGTCGATGTGGCTGACGATGTAACTGTTTCGCTCACCAAAGGCGAACCGCTTCTTACCCGTCTCAATGATCAGGTCTTTGTCGTCGTCAATGCGGTACTGACTGGGGAAAATGATCGCTTCTTTGACCTCATCGCCTGCAAACGCTACGCGGTACACGCCCGGCAAGTTAGGTGGCTCAATTCGCAGCTTCTGGTCTTCGATCTCGTAAGCTGCCGCAATCTTGTCCGCCGAACGGTGGTCATCCACAAAGAAGCCGAACCGATCGATCTCTGCTCGCATCGCCTCTTTACGCTCCGGTGTCGCCATCGTGGCAACCTTGTCGCGGTAGAACAGCCGATCGATAGCTAGCTTCGCTCCCACGGCGATTCGCGGAGCCCCAGGGGCTAAAGGAAGCGAAATCGCCGGCAGCGGTGCGACACGTGACGCGACAATCGCCGAAGCAGCTTTATGCATCCAGTCATCGCCGTGACGACGCGACATGCCAGCAGCGAATTCAGGATACTGATCGGCCATCCTAGCTGCCGTCTTGAGCAGCTCTTCGGACTCGCCAATGATCTCTAGCAAGTTGACGCCTGGAAGCGGTCGGCCATGCTTGAGTTCGCTACCTACTTTGAGCGTCCGCAACGACAGCCGCATGTCCGCATAAGCCTCGAACGTCCCGGCTTCGATCGCCCAGGGATGTGCATGGTCGATATCTTCGCTGTTCTTGTTGAAGCGGCTGCCGGAGAATGGCTGAATGTTGGGCGTCGCTCGCACCGGACTAGGTACCGACAACGAACCCGAGGCGTCCCCGAGATCCTGCGGCAGCTTACTGAACAAGAAGTCCAGGAAGGCTTCCCGTAACGGGATAAACAGTTCGGGCTTTCGCAGCCGCATAAACTGGTGGCCCTTGAGTTCTCCGTTGATGAAGAACATCGGAATGTCGATAACACGGTTACCGAGCTTGGCGGTAAACGCCCCGATCGCTTTGCGGCCCTGCTCCGAGCGGTCAATCAGCTGAAAGCCGACTACGTACGGTAGCAGCCCAGGGGCTTTCTCTTGGAGGTAAGTGAAAGCGATCGCGCCGAACGCCTTCTCAAATTGTGGGTTGCTGTTCTCACCGAAGTCAGCAGTCTTGATCAGCTGACGAGCTGTTTCCCATCGCTGCGGCTCAGAGAGAAACCGAACAGATGCTTTCTTGTAGGCATCTTGGGCAAGGTTAAGACTTGCCTGGGTGGACAAAGGCAGCGACATTACAGCAGTTCCTGGTAGCGAGCGTGGGCCAATTTATTGATAGCCTAAGTTGGGCAATGAGGATGGCTTGGGAGGCGACAACTGGACTTTGCCGACGCTCCCAAAGTTTACTGCGTGAGCCCTCGCGGGCACAAAACTCGTCGAATCCTCGTCGCTAATTCGTCCGCGGTGTGCCGATTCAAGTAATCCACGCTGGAGTCCTGTTCCCACCTGCCGCGTCATCCAGTCCTGATCGGTTCGCAGCACGTCGGTCGCCCGAACCGTTTCAGGCTCAAATGGCGGCGGCGAGTTATGCGTCGTGATCTGCTGAACGTTGTGCTTTTGTAGCATCTTGGTTACCGACGGCGTAATTCGCGTGCCAACGGAATAATGCAGCACAGGCTGCTCCAGGTACTTGCCGCGGATTCGGTGCAGCCCATCCACGCTGGAACCCTCTCGCGGTTGCCACCTGCTCATCACCTCGCTGTACGGGACAACGTCTTCAGGTGCATAGTCGTCGAACTCCTCAGTCACGCGTACTCGGTCGACCAAACCACGCACAATCAACTCGATGTTCCTGCGGTGAGCGTCTTTGCCGATCGCCTTGTGTAACGACTTGACCAACTGCCGCCCACCTTCACCTAGCCCCTTGTGCCGAATTACCATCCGCGGGTTGGGTGTGCCGCCGGTGAGCATGTCGCCCGCTTCGACGTCGTCGCCTAAGTTGACGGTGACTTTGGCGTTGGGCGAAGCATAGTACTGCTGGCCGGCGACGGTGACGTACGAGCCGCCCTGCTCAGCGGGCTTAATCGATTCGACCTTGCCGTCGACTTCCGTATGCGTCCCCGCCTCGCGGAACTCCTTGGGCGTGTTGATCAGCCGGTCGATGAGAGCGAACCCGGTCAACTCGTCGGACTGGGCCTCGGCGAGGCCGCCTTTGTGCTTGGAGCTAAGCAGGGATTGCGTGACCGGTTCTGAGATTGCCCCAGCAGCGGTAACCCCGACCGACTCGCCGATCGCTGGTAAACGGTTCTGTTCGCGGAAACCGACATCCCTGGCGTAGACACCGCCGGCGGGATCGACGCTCGTTAGTGGACTGCGAACAAGGATCTCGTCGTGCTTGAGTTTCTGCAGGTGGGCGAGAATCTTTGGCGTGATCGTAGTGTTACGCGGGTACGGCCCCGTGTCGGCCGCCAGCAAAGCTCCGATGTTGTCAGTGTCGGTGACGTCGACAGGTAAACCACGACCGGCGGAAAGCATTTCCAGCTCTGGCGGAGCATCGTTGTCAGTGACAACCATGCGATGAGCCGCGGCAAGCAACAGCTTAGCGGCGTAGCCACCCGTGCCGACTCCTACCTTGGCGTCGACCAGTCCCTTGCGTACACCGAACGTCGACGCGGCGTATTCGCTCGGGGTTAGCCCGCGGCTGTACGAGTTAAGTACGGGGATAGCAATTGGGCGGCCAGACGCGTCAGCGTACATCAAGTCGCTGGAGATCAGCCTAGCGATACTAGCTGGGTTTCCACGGCCGGCTCCTTTGAGCATGGTCGCAAACGGATTACCTTCTTCCTCTGCCTCGGCAACCGTCTCGTCCTTGTCCGTCGACTGAGCCTTGGCCAGTACGTCGATAATCGCTTGGTCGCGGTCCGCTTCGGGAGTTGTCAGCAATATGTCGCTAATCGTTTGCCGAATGACGTCTCGCCTGGCCTGGGCCCGCTTGGGAGTCGCCATGTGGCGGATCGAGAACGCCCCGCCGCCGCTCATCTTCGCCGAGTCCCGCCCGAACAACATCGCCTGGTGGGATATCTCTTTGTAATCGTCCGCATGATTGGCCGCTAAGTCGCCAAAGATCTGGCTGATGCTTTTCTTGTCGATCACCTGGCCAGGACGATAAGCGTCCGGCGGAAGCATAGCCGACAGCATGTGCTGGCCAATGGTAAGATCAGACATCAGTGTTCCTCTAGATTTTCATGGGTTCAACGATTGCGCCGGATTCAATTCCATGCTGACGCAAAGCCGACTGGAATTCCTGCGGATCATGGCAGATCGAGTACATCTGGTGAAGCTGCGGTCCCAACATCACGAAGATCGCGATCGGCACGTTGAAGGTGTTACGAACCACCAAGACATCGCCCCGCAAGACTTCGGGGCCGGTCGCCCCAAGTGAATGAGCAGTAGCGGATAACGTAGGACGATTAGGAATCACGACTACCCTTTGCGAGCAAACACCATCGCGGCGTACTGGCACGAAGCGTCCAGCGAAAGTTTCTTCTGCGTGGCGTCCACTGCATCAGGCGGTAAAACGACCGCCTCACCGTCAGAATCCGCGTCAATGTAACCAGCCGCCTTGGCCGACCCCATCGAAGCCTCTGCGACAGCGTCTTCGCCGCTAGCAAGAATGTCCTTGGTCGGAACCTTAATGCCGAGCTGGTCGACAACCGTCGCCATCAGTGCCTTGGTCTGAGCCACGTCCTTGGCCATCTGCTTAATCATCTCCAACAACGGATCAGGTTCCATCGCGGCAGGATCGACAGGCGGAGCACCGCCAGCCATCGCTGGGTCCATCATTGCGGGGTCCATCGGTTGCCCGGTAGCAGGATCGACAGGCGGAGCACCGCCAGCCATCGCTGGGTCCATGCCCGGAGGAGCGGCTCCTGGAGGCATCATCCCCGTTGTGGGAGGCATCGGTGGAGCCCCTCCAAAGTCGGCAGGTGAAGCGACCGCCTGCTTATTGAGGGCCTGGCGTACTTTTGCGAGAAGAGCGGGGTCAACAGACATGCCGGAGCTCCAGGGGCTAAAAAAATTGAAGGCGGACGCAGTTGTCCCGAACAGGCGACCGTGGGTACGGTCGCCGACAAAATCGATTTTGTCGCCGACGACGCATTGTCGTCGAGCTGTTCCAGATAGTAGCAGCTTAGCCTCGCATCCCCTAGCGTCGCCTATTTATCGGACACCGTGTCGCAATTTTGGATGGTGATAATCGCGTGCGAAACAAGATCAACTAATTCGGTCGGGGCCGCGTCGATCAGCCAAAACAATAATTCCGAACTCATTTCTCCTTTTCGCCAGGCCCGCAGGTATTCGACCACGCGTTCGACCTGATCGGTGACGGCCGCGGCTACCTCTGTGTCCCAGTCAATGGCGTCCCAGTCAATGATGTCCCAGTTGACCTCCGCCCAGTCGTCGGAGTCGTTAACGAAATACTTGCTTTCAGGGGAACCGTCAACCCATACCGAAGTCACCAGCCCTCCGGACATGTCGATGCCGACAACGGGCGGAACTAAGCCGATGTACCCCGCATCTTCGTCATCGTCGCTTTCGTTTCGCGGATTGCCGACCTCCAGCACGTCTTGCATCGCCGCGTAACTAGTCTCGCCGTCAGCATGCCTAAATTGATATAGCGGCTCACCGCCGATAACTGTGCGAAGACTCGCGGCTTCTTGATAATTGATATCGCTATCTTCGGTGGCTAACAGCATCGCCAAAACCGTGTTCCGCAGCGTCGTCTTGCCTGCCTTGTCTGGCGATGCCTCCGGCGATGCCTCCGGCCGCGGAGCGGCCGCAAGCGTAAAGCCTGACCGAAGCAGCCTGTTGGTGTAGGCAATAATTGCCACAGATATCTCGGCTGTGACTTTTTCGAGCTGATCAATGCTGTAGCTGCTAAACATTCTGACGTGTGTTGGAGGTAGTCTGACAAAAGACAATTCAACATACGGATTGACGCTTGTGTCGGTAAGTGTGTCGCATAGGTTGGAAAGCAAGCCAGAAGCCGTGCTCGTCACATGCTCTGTAATAACGAACTGCAACCGGTGGTGGCTGGTATACCCGGGACATTCACACGAAAGTGTGATTAGGTAGTAATTCATGGTCTTCCTTGGTAAGAGTTAAAAGCTATCGGGGTAATACCCAGTTCGAATACGCTCAGCCGCCGAATGCACATTCGACGAAATCCGCTCCGCTTTTGTTTTAGATGATCGGATTGCTGCGGAAATTAAGTTCCGCTTTGTGCTCGCGTACGTACGCTAGGCAACGATTAAGGCGAGAGGTGGCGAGGTCTTTAACTGTGATACAGGCCCGCAGCCCGTCCCGGTGGTCGCCGTTTAAGATGAGAATGTATTCAACTTGTCCCAACACAAGCGCAGTGGTGTCTGAGCCGTAGACCGCCTGATCGTAGTTGTTGTAGGAGACGTACCAGTGCGGGCTTCCCGTAACGACATCGTCAGTACGGTTGGGGACGTTGCACGGTACTCCGCCCAGAAATTGAGTGTGTGCCGTAGTCGGCATGTTTGGTTCCTAAAAGAGTTACACGGCAATAAGCGGAAAGCTCGCAAATACTGAGCGATTATCCGTTAATATTGCTGCGAATTTCATTAGTTCTCTGAAACTCATGATTGGTCGTCTGTTCTGTACAGGTTGTCCCCTATTAGTTCGTAGGGGATGTTGCATTCTTCGCACACGTAGTATTCGACAGATAGACCGCCCATGGTCTCTAGGTCTCTACCGTTGGTGTCCTCGCAGTCCAGCTCTCTTTTACATTCCTTACAGTAGGGCATTGCTTTTGCATTTCCTGGTTATATCTCGTTGTGGTGGTTAAATTGTTCGTTCGTGCATTCCCGGAAGAATTCACGCTTACATACGATGAGTGGGTCGAGTACATCGAAGAGCGGTTTCGTAATCTCGATGACCCTAACTCCGTCGTAAAGACCTACGTAACAATTGACGGTTTCTTGACCTGGTGTTCCACCACCAAAATCAAGCCCAATGCAGATGCTCGGGCTGCTTATGCTGCTTATTGCCATCTTACTGACTCCGTATGATTCTCGCCGCTCATCGTAGAGCAGAACCATAAAATGCACCGCAGACCCGGACTACGGTTTATTGAAATTGGAAATCATCCGCCGGGTCACGGTGATTTTGAACGTTCTGCTACCTGAGACTGGGAAACCACTTATGAAGCCGCTTAAACTTCGAGACAATAAATGGGTAATCGTGTCAGATCCTACCTCAGTGCCAAGCAAAGCGATTGAGCATGGATCTATTGAGTCACCTGTGACTTACAGACAGATTCCTGCGATGTTTTGGGGAAGGTCCGATACATGGTCGAAAGTCGTTGTCGAAAGCACACTAATTTTCAACACGGAAGCTGAAGCGAAACAGTGCATTGATAACGCTACTCCCAGTGCCAGTTAGGGTCGATGTCAAGTCCGTTGGTTGTTCCCGGGCAAAAATATACCGGCGGCTTGGGTAACGGTCCAAGCAGACGATAACCCTGGTCACGATCACCTACGCGTAACACTGTTAGGTCTTGTGGACCTACTAAATGCGTAAAGAGGATTTGGTGAGTTTTTGGGCTGTAAACTAAGTAAAAGCCTGTTTGACCAGACTCAAGAAGGCTCTCATCCTGCCACTCTAGCCCACTAACACCTGGCAACGGTTCGCCCACAATGCAATTGTACGGAACTTCCGGATTCGGATCGAGAATCGATTTCTCAGTAGATTCAACCATATCTCTAATTCTCCCCGGCCCCACTCCACGCGGAGCAGAACCATGCGACGCAACGGAGCGACCGATCATCCGCTTGGAATTGAAGAATCAGCGACGGTCGACCGCTGATCGTTAACGTTCTGCTGCTGAAACTGAAGACACATGCAATACCACGGTAACACATCGGAAGAAGACCTGCTGAATGCTGGAAGTGTCAAGCTTCATATCACTGGCAGTCCAGACCCTTGGCACGATTGTCGAGTAGTCAAACGCGACGGCAAATTATTTGCGTAAACGTCGCAAGGATCGACTTTAGTGTCGGAATACAGGATTCCCGATACTGCAGCTATCAATCAATCCTCTGACGGACTGCTGATAGTGATGTTCCCATCTGAAGATGCCTCGACTTAAACCGTCTCTGACGTTTTCTCGTACGGAGTCACATACTTGGCAATGTAATCCGGGTCGTCTCTCCATGTATTGTTGAAGAAGCTGACTGGTAACCCCGTTCTGTCCGATGCCTCTTCCGGCGTAATGGCTTCACCGCCTAGCCACTCTGAAAATGGCAGGCTCGTACATGCTTGCTGCTCGCCCGCTACCGCACCCGGAGCAGAACCATCCGATGAACGCGGAGCACTCTGTTGATCTTTATCTGAACTCATAATTTTACCTTTCGTGCCCGGTTATCGCGGGCGTTCTGCTACTGAAACGCCGCCTGTATTAAGACTCATCGCATGCCGCTCCAAAGCCAACAACGTTCGCTTGACGCAGTCTAGCGGTAATATCCCGTAAGCCAGCACTAAATACTCAACTAAGTTATCGAACTCAAGCATGTCCAACTCAGAACTACCCAAAACACTGCCATCGCTGTCTTTGCAGATAAGCTCCATCGAAGCCGATTTAGGATGCATCAAGAAATCGTTACCGCTTCCTCGCGGTAATCCGCTTGTCAACTGCGTTGCTTTAACCATCAATGACTCCCATGAACTGATAAAAGTCGGTGCTGAAACTGTACTAACCTATGCCCTTTACACGCTACCAGTAAACGGCAAGAACAAAACCATGAAGTGCGTCGACAGCTTCAACTGGTCAGCAGACAATGCACCGCAGACCCGGACTACGGTTTATTGAAATTGGAAATCATCCGCCGGGTCACGGTGATTTTGAACGTTAAATCACGTCGCCGGGGTGATTTAAGCATTCGATGAACAACCACAAGTCGTTCTGCAAGATTGTCGACCGCCGGGTGACGGCCGCATTAAACACTATCCGGCGATGGACCGCATCGCCGTCAAGCTCGACAAGCGACTCCCGGATGATCGCCTGGCCCAGTCGCCGTTCAGCTCGCTTTGCCTGTCGACGGTAGAAAGGCCTGTTACGGCCTGCTGACTGGCAGCGGGCTCTGGCCCGGTCTGCACGAATTACCGCATCCCGTACTCGCATCGGATCGCTCCGCAAAGAATAAAGATTGAACGCGAATCACTGACACAGACTACAGGACCGGTTTCCAGTCAGGGTGGTTCACGACCAGGTCCAGCGTACGGAAGTAGCCGGCCCCGTCGACCAGGTTATCTCGCTTAGGTGAGTTGCACTGCCGGCTGAGCTTGATGCAAATCATGCACATCGCGACGTGCTCCGGCCCAACAGTCACACCTAGAATCGCCGACCACATCTTGGCGGTCTTGGTGAAGTCGTCGAAAGGATGCCCGTAATCGTTGTTGCGGTCGCCCCGGGTGATCCGCAGTGCTTCTTCGAGAATGTCTTCAGATTCCTGGTAGAGGACTTCTAGCCCTATCCATTCCGCTAACGCTTTCTCAGCTTTCGCCCCTTTGGACCGCTCCCAACCACGCAGCATGTAAATCGCATCGCAGCGTTTGAGGGCCTCAATGTCACGGTCAATAGCATCGGAAAGCAAAAAGCCGCACGCGGCTAAGTCGGTCCAGTCGTAGTCCGCATGAAAGCTGCCTGGATTGCACCCAGCCTCTCGGTCTAAATCGGCCGGCGATATGACGTTGAACCCTGCAGCTTCGAGTTTAGCTTTAGCTGCATCGAATTCTGGAAAGTTGAAATACTTGATGCCTCGCATCGGGCCGGCGACGTAAACAGTGCGTGGCAGTTCTGTCGTGTTCGTCGTTGCAACTGGGTCTGTGTTAATCATCTGGACTTTCTCGTTACTTAAAGTGGCGTGACAGCGGGAAGATAACAAAGTCTGACCTGTTCGGTTCTGGGATGCACATACTTGCCATTCGCCCAGGGCCGCGCAACAAAGCCGTCTGCTTTGAACAGAGCGAGCGTATCACTGTCCTCCAGCTGGACCTCGATCTCCAGGCGTACCTGACCGCCGGCAGGAAGAATCTGCTTCATCGCGGCGATTAATTTGACGGTCGCTGGATCGTCGTCGTCGCCGTCGTTAATACACAGCCGGTCTATGGCGATGCGGCGGCCGTAAAACGCGACGCAGGCGTACCCCACCAACTTGCGGTCACGAAAGGTGCCGATGATTTTGCACGTATGATCAGCGATATACTGGCTGAAGTCCTCGGATGTCCACGAATCGTCGAACAGCTCAGCGTCCATGGCGGCCGCTAGCTTAAGATCGCTCATCTTCAGTAGCCTTGTTTTATCTTGCATTGTCCGCCTCTGATGATGCACCGCCGGTCAGCTACCAGCAAGTCACCATACCCGCGGGCCGAAGGGCTACAAACTTTGCCCGCTGCCACCAGGTAAGACCGAATAAGCGGTGCGGCGACAAAATCGATTTTGTCGCCGCCCGGGATCAATTGACGGCTGAAACTACGTTATTTCTGATGTCAATCAACGGACGATCTCGAAATTCCTGCAGGACAGCTTTGACCCGGCTGACGCCCAAGTTGACGTTGCGAGTCTCTCCCAGACCGCCTTTGTCAGAGATAACCCAAGGAAACCCGTCAGTCGGTACCACGTGCGACGGCGGATTCACGTGAAAATACTTGTTGATGTACGACTCGTCCTGCACGCAAGCTGGATTGCCAGTGCGAGTATCTTCTGTCTGCCAATCGAGCATTGTGGTCGAAAACTCTTCAACACACGTGGTTTTGCCGCCAATCAGCATCCCCATGTAATACATCTGAGGATGGGGGGTGTCATACGGAACGTATGCCAGCGACTTACGATTGCGTTCGTAATTCTTTTTATCGTTGTCGGCCATCCAGTCGCGGTTGCCAAAGTGCTCACACGCTACCGTGTCGCCAAGTAACCACTTTAGATCAAACGGGCGGTTAAAGCTTGTGTCCGCGTCTAGGACGTAAAGGTACTCTGTGTCGCACGACCGGCTCAAGGTGATCAACTCTTTAAACTTCGAGCTGGTGCCCTCCACCCAGTTAGTGTGTATGCGTCGCTCGCGTGCCCAGTTACCTGGCGGTAAATACGGTTCCAGCTCCTCGTCCGTAAGCAAGTGTATCGTTACGGCGTCCTCGCCATGATAAAAGTGGTTGAACCGCTTAACCAGCCGTACACCTAGCGGTAAATAAGCATTCGTCGCCACCACCAAAAATGTCACGCTTGCCATTGCCTGTTTCCTTGGAGTTGCTCATTCAAACAGCTGCACCAGCCAGCGGCCAAACTGTGTATGACCGGGTTGATCGACCTGAGTGATGAATTCTGCTGATTCCGCTACGATCACCGTCTGCTCCGTCAGCTGATTGGTTTTGACCAGCTGACGTATATCGCACATGACCACTTCTACTAGGTTAACCTGCGTCTCCTGATAATCCGCTTCCCAGGCAGCGTCGACGTCGAACAACTCAGATTCAGCACAGAACTCTCGCACCATCTCCAGCAGCTTTCGGCTGTTTTTAAACAGCGGTCGCTGCTGTACGTACTGACGAACATACTCGTCGTCCCACCGCATAAACTGTTGCCTATCCTGCACGACCTGGGTTACGTCAATTTCCATGAAAAATCCTTTTGTATTGAGCTTAATGCCGACAATCTAGTCTGGCGAAGTTTTGAACACCATACGTTCAAACAACTCAGCGCTGAAGATCGCCTGCAGGTGTGTCCTGAGTGCTTCCTTCTCCGGGATGGTCAACACCTTACGCCAGCCCCAGCACCACTCGTCCGTGTGTGTGTAGTAAATCACGTTGTCAGTGTTAATTCCGTTACGCAGCAGCCAGTCTTCAACTAACCAATCTCGCCTAGCCGCCTCTTGTTTGGCGTGGTTCTCTGCGATCTTCTGCTGCCGAACTTTTTCCAAACGAAGTTGCTGCTGATGCTGGTAGCGAGGACGCAATTCGTCTAGCTCCGCTGGCGATAGCTCCGGACGCAAGGACGACCAGCGTAGCTCCCTGATCGAGCGAGGAATGAGCAGAGACGTTTCCCGCATCTCCAACAGCGAGACTAGCCGTAGCAACCTCAGCTCATGGTCCTCTAGGTACGCATTGCTTAGACAGTCGTCACAGAAAGTGGGCGGGTTGTCGCCGACGTAGGTGTACCCGCAGTAACCGCAGCGATGCGACTGCGACTGCAGCTTGCGCAGAGCGGGTATGTCTGCGTCCGTCTCACCGACGAGGTAGTATCCGTCTCGCCGTTTATTATTTGCGTGCGCTTCGTAGCACTCAAACCAGTCGTGCACGCGGTAACCACTAAGGTTGTACTGCGACTCGAACAAATGCTGCTCTTCTATCTCTCCAGCGTCGGGGGTCTCGCTAGCAAGGTAGCTCGGAGCAAAAACTTCGAACTTGCGGTAGCCGAGCTCTTCGCAAGTTCGCTGGATACTACCGTACTGAGTTGCGTCGCCTGGCTTGGAGATGTTCAGGCAGTACTTAATAACTTTCAAACGAATCATGTTTATTCCCGCAAAGGGTGTAGAAACGAAAAAAGCGGCCTGGCTATGCGACAGGCCGCTCGACGTCAGTCGCCTAGGGCGTAATTTAGGCGACCTCGTCTTTGATTTTAAACTGCATCTGTTCAATGATCGAGATGACTTTGACCAGTGATTTGAGCTTTTGCTCCCGCATAAGCTCGGCCTTCCGCAACGCAGACTCTAGCGTCTCTTGCCATTCACCTGGTTGGTAAAACTGAGGGAAGTTAGTTTTGAACTTGGTGATCGCTATTTTGTGCCCCTTGCGAATATCTAGCACAGCCATAGCGCTGTAGACACCGCCATCAAGGGCATGCTTGGTAATCCAAACTTTCTGTGGCGTGGAGTAAGTAAACGGCTCGGACATAAAATCTCGCTGAAACGTCTAGGATGATTGACTGACACATTCGGGTATCGCCGGCGGGACCAATGATAAATCCCGCCGGCGATGCTCCCACAACTAGCTGCTCATCGGGTTTTTACCGACGATCGACTACTGGCACGAGCAGGATGTCCTCGCCCGATGTTACTGTATCGGTAACCGCAGTCCACACACACACTAGCTGCCGGCAGCCGGGAAGAAACACGTACCCAGCTGCCTATCAAGTACTAACCGTGGAAGGAGCTTACTCTAATTCGAAGGACAGCAGAAAACCGCTTCCAACATCCCACGTGATTAAGGCGACGAGGCAGATCTCTACCAGAGATCGTCAGTCGTGAGATGCCGGCCCGTAGTTACGCCGTCTTTGATTTGCTTGGCTCGCTCGGCGACACGGTACGCTGCCTGCCGACGGCAGAACCGTCCGTCGTTCAGTAAAAAACCTTGCTGGTCCGATCCTGCCACCGGCCCCGTGTAACCAGCTAAACGCATCTCGCGAATAACGTCGTAATGCCTTCCAGGCGGCGGGACTGACCAAACTTCACCTGTGATGTCACGGATCGCAGCGGCAATGATATGCAGTACCTCTCTCGCCGGCTCGGCTATCTCGGGCGATGTAGCTGCCAATCGCAGTGATTCGTCGGACACAACCACTGCGGAAATCTGTTCTTGCATCGTGACTACCTCTAAAGATACTTAACTCTGATTTGACTAAGCTAATCGACGCGGCGAAAGAATTAATACCAATCCGGCAGCGGAACCCCTAGCCAACGCTGCAACTCCGCGTTGGCTGGCCGGTAAACCTGTGTCAGCAGGTCGATCGCCACCGGGGATACCGGACCACTGTCGTGCTTTCTCACATGCTGAATCTCCATCTCAGGTGTAGGTATAGTCTGTAGCCCTAGAAACTCACTAAGTTGCCGCCAAGCGGTACTGGTGTCGCTTGACCACTGCTCCATAAATAGCACAAGTATCTGCTCACGTGGGAAGAACCTGGCGAGCTCTTGCAACTGAGCGGCGTACATCCCTCTGCCGATCAAACCGGCATACGCAGGAAAGGGATTAGTCTGCTCGGCCATCACATTGGCCTCCAACGATTCACCAGGACATCGCCAGTCCCACAGCAGTGGATTATCCTGGTAACCCTGGCAGTAATGATTGTGCCCGCTAATCGCCCGGCGAACCGGACAACGCAGCGAGAATACAAACTTGGCCCTGGGAAACTTGTCTGCGATCAACTCAATCGTGGCTGGGCGACTGAAATAATCAGGCGTTGCGTCTAGCGGACGCCGGCCGTCATCCGTAAACAGATTCTGATACCACTGAAACCCACGGTCCCAGTTCGAGCCGTGAAAGTAGTCGGGCTCCTTGTACTCTACACATGTATCGCGATCTCGAGCCCCTGCGATCTGAGGGTGGCGGGTCAGCCAGTGATGCAGCGTACTCGTGCCGCACTTCTGGGCGCCGATGATGAAGATAGGTTCAAGATGCACTAATCAGTCTCTCTCAGGTGGACGGGCTACTCAGCCATAGTAGCCCGCTCTGACCACCTGAGAAAAACTAACCGCAAGTAGCTCTTACTAGAACTCTTGCACCGACGGGAAACCGCTTTCAATGTCGATCGCAATTCTCGGTGCGGCGTATCCTGGTTCGACCCTGATTAAGGCGTGTTTCGGCCTATAAATCGATGACCACTCTAGGCTTCCTCGCCGCGGCTCTATCTCGACGTAGTCGCTAGCGGTCAGTCCCGTTCGTAACCAATGCAAGACAAATTGCGAGAACAGCTCGCCCCACGTAAGTCGGTGTATCCGTGAATACCAAAGCGCCGCTTCGGCTAACTCGGGCGGAACGACGGCCGACACAAAAGGATCTCTGTGTATCATCGTCAACGAAAAATTAAACACAGTGTGCTGCTGGCCCATCTCCGCTGCGACGGTGATTAACTGCGGTAGCAGCGGTTCGTGTTTTTCTACCACTATTACTCCTCTTTGTTGGTTAAACCGCTACGTCGGCTTTGATCGGCGGATGATGCGTGTAAGCACGTAGGTTTAGGTGTTCGTATTTGACCGACAACAACCGCTCCAGCGGCGACCCCTGCGGTAACGACGACTTGATAGCCAGCTTTGGTAACGCATGCGGTGTACGACTCAGCTGAGTCGTTGCCTGCTCGACGTGGTTGTTGTACAGATGGAGGTCACCAAACGTGATGATCAGCTCGCGGGTCTTGCGGCCGGTCACCCATCCGAGCAGCGACAAGAACAAGCCATACGACGTGATGTTGTAGGGAACACCCAATAAAATATCGGCTGAACGCTGGGTCATCATCAGCGACAGGCTGTCGTCTTGGTGTACCTTGGCCTGGATCGAAATCCCGTGGCACGGCGGTAACGCCATCTGAGGCAAGTCGACCGGATTCCAGAGTGTCATGACGTGCCGACGACTCTGTGGGTTGGACATCAACTGGTCCAAGAACACTTGCAACTGGTCCACGCCGCCGAAATCTCTGAACTGCTTACCGTAAACCGGACCGAGATCGCCATCTTCTCGCTGCCACTCATCCCAGATGCTTACCCCCTTGGCGGACAAGTCTTTGGCGTTGGTTGAGCCGGACAAGAACCAAAACAGCTCTTCCGCTACCCAGCGGAACGCAACCTTCTTGGTAGTGAGGATCGGAAACCCTTCGGACATGTCGTGACGAAAAGTCCGTCCGAACACCGACCGGGTACCGACACCGGTGCGGTCGGCGTGGCCTTCGCCGTTGGTGATGACGTCTTCAAGCAAGTCCAGATAGGCTCGCATGTGCTGATTCTCCTGAGTAGTTTAAAAGAAACAGCGGCGACAAAAACGATTTTGTCGCCGCTAAGGTGAGTACGGGCTGCCGTCGTTAATCTGCGCAGTGCGATTAAATATCTAGTTAGGGCGACGAATCAGGCAAATGCGAATCTCGTGTCAGGATCGTCTTGAGCGATCGTTCCATTACAGACGGAACGTAGCCAGGATGAGTGTTGAGCCAATGGACGCCCGACAAGAACGCCTGACGGACTTCTCGCAACTGCATGTCGTGAATACCGTCGCTGCCTCCGTAAATTCGCCTGACGTATTCAGTCAAAGCGGCGTCTATCTCAGCTTCCTGGATGTCTTGGGGCGATGTCGCCGATACCATGTTCGCGATCCTAACAATTGCATGAACCCGATTTGCGGCCGGAGTCATTCGAAGTGGTTAGTTTTTCCGCCGCAAAACGGGTTATGCAAAGCGTTATCGCGAGGATCTATTCGCTAACTTTTTTCCAGACTCTTACGATCGTTGGCTCTCCCGGTATCGGCCATCAGTATTTGATCGCTGGTCCTAATCCTAAGCTCCGCGAAGCCGGACGCAAGGTCCGTCCCCTGAACGTCGGGACCATTGGCCGTGGCCTTAGCTTCTCGTGTCACCGTCACTGGCCCGATCCATAAGAAATCTTCGAGCCGTTCCCGGGTAGATTCCCCAAGTCGCATGACGGACCATTTCCCGTCGAAGTAAACGTAGACAATCTCAAAGTCCCCACCGTCAAGCCACGTTGTTTCGTCGTTTGGTATTGCTTTCCAATACCCTGGTATCTGCGATAGTTTCGGCAGGTCTACCCAGCGAATAGCTTTATCGCGATTGGCTACGTCTTTTTCTGCTGGCATAATTTGTTCTCCGAGACCAGTTATCACTGGACGTTATTATGACTCTTTGTAGCCTTTCATCCATGCTCGCAACGTGCGGCGTTTCTCGTCAATCGCTTCCCGCTTTGCGACGGCTTTCTTCAGTACCGGGTCGCGAAAGAGTCTCATTGCGAATAGCTCCACATCTAGCAATTGTATTGCTCTGTCGTATCCTGCGAGACGCTGCCTGTCTCGCTTCCGTATAGTCGGGCCTGATGGACTCGAACCATCGCCTTGAGTAATTCTACTCATGTTCTGCACCTCCTAAACTAAAGCCCGGTAACTGTAATCGTAACTAATTTCGGCGAGGCCGTACGTCTGCGGCTCGTAGGACGTAAAACGCAAACCCTTCTGTCCACTTGTTTCCGGGCACTTCGATTTCCCAAAACTCGCGATCACCGCTGTCGTCCAGTGGGTATGCATCGCACCAAACAGAATCGCCATCTCGCTCGGTAACGACACATTCCCATGTGGCTACCAGCTTCTCGGCGATCTGGTCTTCGTCGGAGTCCTTGCATGAATTGCACTTGTCTTGGCCTTCGCCACACGTCTTTCCGCATTGCGGACAATTCATATACATAAGTGAGCCCTGCGGCTAATATCAATTTGGCTGCTCATCCGTAAATGCCTTTAGCTGTCTTAATCGTGTCCGGGGTTGTCGCGGTCACTTGTCGTAAATTCTCCTCTGCAACGGCTAGCGATTTATTGGCCTTCACGATGTCGTTTTTCAGCCTGGTGAGTGCGTACTCTTTCGCGTCGGCAAAGGTCATGAAGTAACGCGTGCCATCCGATGATTTAGCTACACGCGAACCGTTAACAATGACGCAGAGGTCAGTCACCTTGTCGGCCATCAGCTTGTGAAAGCGAAAGCTATACGTGTGCGAAACCTGCCATACTTCTATCATTCGTTTTCCTTGTTTTCTGTCGTTCGGTGCTTTTGTCGGTTCAGCGTTAAACAGACAACTTCGTGGCAGGGTTTCGTGGGTGGCTCGCTCAAGTGCCTGCTGCTGCTGCTGCTTTAGCAACGCGGCGATCGATCTCGTACTGGGTGTACCAGACCGCTTTCCTGAGGTCTTCGATAGGATTGGCTTTGTGCTCCGCCCGCCACAGATAGCGGATCGCGCTGCCCTTGGTAAAGCCACGAAACTCTTCTTCAGTCAAGGCTGACCGAATCGCCTCAATGCACTCGACGCCGCCCTGGTTGTAATGCGACGGATGGTTGATCATCTCCTTGGCGTCCGAATGGGAAATCTTAACTGAATGGTGGTCGGTGGACATTTCTTCTCGATAGATAAATGGTTTGGATGCCGAAACAGTTGTCCGGGTAGGAAGATCGATCCGGCCCAGATGAGCAATCAAATAGGCGAAGCCGCAATCGCACTGCAGCCAACCGCCGTTAACGCTAAACCTGTTCGCAAGGCACTGCGGACAGGTCCCGCAAGCATCATCAAGCGTCGACGACACCTCGACGATTACCAACATGCCGCCCATCTTGCACAAAACTTCGGCCATTGGTTACTCCATAAAACTGACGCGGTCGTTGGTCGAGTACTGGATACAGCGGCGACAAAAACGATTTTGTCGCCGCTAGGGCTGAGGTGTTATTACGGTTCTAGCAGATCAGCGAGCTCGCCGATCGTCTGCGGGGTTCCAGGCTCACCGCGGATACGCATCACCCGCATGCCGATCGTCCGAGGTACGACAAGGTCCGGCGAGCCTTCGTTACCGGTCACCATCAAGACTTCACTGGGCAGCACACCCAGCACCTTGGCGATCATCTCGTACGTTTGAGGATCTGGTTTATACGCCGGGATCAGCTCCAGCGGCAACACCATGTCCCAGTTGATCCCTGCGTTTCGGCTCATCTTTACGAGCAGCGGAGCAGGGCCATTACTACAGGTAACAACGACGTAATGCCTGCGTAGCCGCTCCAGGCCCTCGCGGCTGTCCGGATGCGCCGGCATGGTCTCCCACGACGCGGGCAGCTCCAGTGGCTTCCACGGCGTCTGTTTAAGCTGCCGGATGTAATCTCGCTTCTCCTGCAGCGGCAGGTCCGCAAAGTTGAACACGGTGCCGAAGCAGTCAAAGGCGATCACCTTGAGCTCCTGAGCCTGTGCGGAACCGCAGAGGGTGAACAACAAGCCAAAGAAGATGTTTCTCATTTTTTAGCCATCAGTGTTATGGGGTTGGGTTGGCGGCTCTGGCGAACGAGTGACCTCGCGGATCGCCGACGCCGGAATGGCGAACTCTTGGTGGATCCATGGCCGCAGTCCGGCGTCTACTGGATAGACGTCGTAATCTGTTTTCTTGGTGACGATCCTCAGCTCGGATTCTTCGCCCGGATTGCCTTTCCGCAAGTATACTCTAGCGAGCCAAGCGTTGCCGCCGCCGAGGTAGTGACGCATCCCGTTACGCAGAATCTGCAGGAGATCATCGGGCTCGAGTCGCTGTGGATTCTCGTCCGTGGTGATGTGCCTGGAAAGCACCAGCAATTCGCGGGTCACGCGTCCGGCTTCGGACAGCGTTGGTTTCTTGCCTGGCTCGGTAAGTACCATCCCTTTGTCGACCAACCGCTGCAGAGCTGCCAACTCTGACGCGCTGCGGCGATGGACTAACTGAAAGTTGTTGTCTCGCAGCAGGCGAATTTCCATGATCCCGAGATTCAAATTGAATGCTGTCGAACGCGTCGCTTCGGCAAACCGCTGCTGGGCCTGATCCGACGACGACTGCTGTCTTTCCGTGAGTGTCACTGTGTTGTCCTGGTTAGAGTTGATAACAACGACGAATCAAGAGGACGTCGTGTCCCTCGCGTCGCTAGAACGTTCGGTCATCGCCGCCGTTAAAAGAATCAGAAGCCTGCCCGCCGCATGCCGACGGCCAGCTCCTGGGCGGTGTAGTCTACCCACTCTTCGGCAACAAAAAGAAGGCGACAGGTTCCGTGCAGCATCTCGTGCAACAGCACCTCCCTGACCCGCTGCTCGGACAAGTCGTAGCGGACGTATATCTCTTTATGATCCCAGTAACAGATGCCCCAGCACTTAGGCACCTTCGGATGTCCCCTGCGAACGAAACGAACCTGCCACTCCGCCCCGCCTAGTGTACAGACGAAGTCGGGAGGTCGTTTCATGCTTTCCCCACTCGCTCAGACAACTGCACAAGGTACGACTTCCCGCCGATGATCGGGCAGTTGATGTGGAGAAATTCACCGTCGGATCGGACGACCTGAAACGCATACCCCTGGACCCAGTCCGTCGGGTCGGTGTGTCGCCACAGTGGCTGTAGTTGACCGAGATAACCGCAACACCAGGCCGCCAGTTCACCATCCTTCACGTTGCGGTCGCTGGCGGCAAGAAGTTTGTGCACGTGTCCGAAACATACCGGGGCATTGAACCTGGCTAACATCTGGTCAGCAGCTTTCTTACCGTGCTTACTCCCGTGCGTGAAGTAACACTTGCCGAGCTTAATCGTGCCTGGGATTCGGCAGCCATCATAAAACTTGCCCTGGTCATAGTAATCGATGCCTCGCTCTTCGAGGTGTAGCACGGCCGGCGCCGAGAAGAGCCGGTAAAGCATCGCAGCGTCGGTAGCGTTACGCAGCGAAGTCGTCGCACACCAAGTCTCTAGCCTTCGCTCGTGATTCCCTGCAAGGTAACGATGCTTGGCCTTGGGGGTGATCGCCTGCACCTGGTCAATGAACGTGTTGGCGGCGATGCAGTCATCTGTGAACGTATACTCAGCCTGAGCGACGTAGCCGAGTGTGTGATGCTCGGCGAGAAAACCACCACAATCGATGTGGTCGCCTAACCAGACAACCTCATCAGGTGCAAGCAACTCCAGGTCGGATAGGAACGCGGCCGCAGCCGCTTTATCGATGAAGCAACCATGCGAGTCGGGAACGATCACACGTGTGTGGGTCTTCCCTGGGTTGCGGTTCTTGGCCGTCGATTTGCCAATCCGAAACCGCTTGCGACTGATCTGCTCAATCCGCTCCTGCTGATCGGCGATAACCCGATGAGCGGTCGCTAGCTGGTTGCGAAGTGTCGCAACCTCTTGCGACACCTTAACCGCGTCTTGCACCTTCGCAACGTCGTCTAGCAGCGACTTTTTAGCCACGGTTCGCACCTAGTTCCCGTAGCCAGTGCCGGAACCGGTCGGCGCGGACACTAACGATTCCTTTCTTATACAGCCAATGATACATGTCAGTGGCAGTGGCAAACTTACGTCTTACCGTTCCGCCATCTAGAAAATCTTGACATAGTTCCGACAACTCCGCCTTAATAGCAGGGTCGAGCTTCGCAAACCAGTCGCGAGGTACAGCCTTCGAGTCGTCCATCGCTTGGACTTCACCCAATAACGTCGTCGTCTTCTGCTTCGCCATTTAGTTATCGCCTTGTCGGTTGCGCATCGCCCGGGCCGTAAGTCGTGTCCACTACGAGACGACAATAGACGATAGCCGCGAAACCGCGAATTCCGGCTGAGGCGTTAATTAACCAAAGAATCGGCGATCAGTGCGTCGTTTACGCTCGCAGATCACGGCGGCAAGTTATTCAAGAGACGCCGGTAACCTCGAACTCCGCTTTCAGTTCCGCATAAAGTTCGCGACGCTCATCCAGATTGTTCTTCGTCATCTGCTTCGCAAATTCGCAGATTTGGCCTTCACCGCCGCACGCATTTGCTTCGTAGACTCTTTGCCGAACAAACCTACGAGCTTGCTTTTAGCGCCAGGCGATAGCACGCTGAAGTTTCCGTCTGAGGTGATCCACACCTCGTCCTCGTCGAGGAAGGGATCGTCCGGCTTGTCCACGGATATCGCGCTGAAGGTGTTGTCGGTAAACGACACGACTATCGTGTAGTTACCGATACCCGCGACGGCACGGACTGTCTTGCCCACCGTATCTGCCAAATCAACTTGCCTGAACATGTATTTTCTCTTTGTGCGTTAGTAAAAACTGAAACCATCCGGCTACGCTAGCCGGTAACATCCACCTCTGGTCCGCTGGCTACGAACACGATCTTTTGATCCGGCGGGATCTGCTCGGCGTCGTACCAAACGCACCCCATCCGCACCCGGCAGTTCACCACGTCGTAGTCCTCGATGAGCTTGACTAACTTCATCGAGGTTAAGGAGTCTTGGTAACACTGCCGCTCAGCCTGCTTGTGCCAGACCCTGCAGCTCTCGTCGGGAATCACCGTGGCTTCCGCACACAACTGGCTCCACATGTGGAGCATGTGGATGGCGTGACGAATCACTCGCCACTGAGTGTCGGTCGGCGGCTGGTTATGCTCGGCCATGAATTCGTCGTAATTACTCAGCGCCATGTTGGCCGCAAAGATCAGGTCTCGCGTTACGCTGCTTGTCGTTAGCGGGTCCAAGCTGTCGTAGTAATCGACTCGGCGTTGTAAGTAATATCGGTAGTCATGTGTCATTGCGGTTCTCCATTGTTAACCGGCCAGTTGTCTGGGCGAAGACGATACGTGTGTGCCGCTGCCCAGCGATCACAGCTAACCTCGAACTGCCCATTGCTAAGCCAGTCGACCTGCTTCTCTACGTCGCCCTTGGCCTCTTTCTTCTTTTCGCGGAAGAGCTTGCCAAAGTCTTTCGCCGTCGCTTGTTCCTGAATAATCTGCTTCATCCCGTCGGACGAGTATTTAACGATCATCGCCATGGGTTAATATTGGGTCTAATTTGTGATAGGCCTGGTTAAACAAAGCAGGCCACCGGGGAATTACCCGGTGGCCTGCGTGAAGTGTGTCGCCGACAAAATCGATTTTGTCGCCGCTAAGTGTTAAAGCACTTGAACCGGGAGATCGGCAACGCAGTCATGGCTGAGTGTTTGCCACCGACTGTTGTCTTCGCCAGCGCACGCCGCTCCCTCCATGTCGCTACAGACTTCCTTGATCGCGTTCACGACGTCAGCGATCGTGCATTCTGCTGGCAATAGGACGCCTCGCTTTGTCGAGTATCCCCGTGCCCCTTGGTGTTGGCTGCTGTGCAAATAGGTGGCGTAGACAATCGCCCTTCCGTCCGCGTTCTCACGCACCCCCACAAACCACTTGCTGGTTATATTCGCCTGAAATTCGTACTGGTTATCGAACTCCGTGTCGATGGCTTTGGAGATTAGTTCCCATTTGTCCATATCGATCAAGACTGGTGGCCGATCTGTGAGGGTTATGGTTGTCTTGGTCATAGCTATTTTCCTGGTATTGAGTGGTGGGAAGTGAAACGCTTCCCGTCGTATACAAGGGGTTGCGACTTGCAACCCCGCACTGCCTCGCCTCGCGGCGTGTTGCTCTGCATCAAGCGTCTTGGACACGCTCCGCGAAATACTTATCGATCGCTGCCCTCGCACCTTCGTAATCGCTGTGGGATTCGAGAAAACCATAGGCGTCATCATCCGACACAGGTTCAATGTCTTCAGAGCCGCCACGTCCGTTGTTGCCGACATTAACACTCATGTCGCTCATTGCGCCGCCAACGTGGTGAAGGAACCACGCTCCTAACTTTGTTCGCATCAGGTCTTTGGTGCGGAAGCGAAAGTCGCCGACGAAGTGCCCATTGGAATGTTCATGGATACTCTCAGCGGTTTCGGTGTTGTAACGCTTGCCATCGATCACTTGGATCATCGAAAGACTCCTGCCCGACGTGGGCAAAATATGGGGACCCGACATGGTCCCCTGGGTTGTGGCCGGCCGCAGCGACGTGCTGCGGCGGTATTGATAGGCCGCCAGCGATGTTAGCTGGCAGCGGTCGCATTGTCTAGGGCAATGCCGCAAGGCGTACCGTCAGAGAACTGGAACTCCTCCAGGAGCACCTTCCAGGTGTACACCCTGCCATTAAGTACCACGTCGTTATCGTCGAAACGCTGGGCCAGGAAATAGGAAGTCGCACAAGCCTTCCGGCATACCGGTTTGTTTGTGTACTCAAGAAACTCATCCGCGCACCTGAACGGACGATAGGACGGCTTTGGCTTGACTCGGTAGTTATCCTTGCCGCTATCAAAACTTAAGGATTCTCCGTCCCTCCACGCGTCCTTCGCGGATAAGCGAAACTCGATGGCTTCGCCGTTCGCGAAGGCGGTAATCACAGGAAACATCGCTTTAACATCTGTTCTGTTCATTATTGTCTTTAGGAAAGGGTTAGTGGGCAGACCGCTGACATGGTAGCTAGCCTAAAATACTGAGTTCGCCGCCGTGTGAGGTTTTAAGGTGTATAAGAAGTGCCGCGGGATTGCGGAATCGCTTGTTACAGTACACGCACTGTTTTTCGCTTCGCATCGCGATCTTGTGCGCGGTGCGGTTGATTGGAGAGGCATCCTTGAGGCGACTGAGCGGCGACCGCTGAACACCAGCCCGCATTTCTTGTAATACCGTGACGACGCTTCCGCGATCGGCCCACTCCCCGTACCGTTCTACGTCCCAGGATTCGAAATGCAGCACGCCAGTGACTAAGCTATCAGGTATCGCAAACTCGCCGTTACATGGTGACAAGAGATCATGTTCTTGTAGCCGCGACTTGAGCCAGGTGAATACGCCACCGCCACCACGTCGCAGGCAGCCATGTCCGTACATATCTCCGCCGCGGTGTTTGTCTAGTAAACTCGCGAATCCGGTTAGCAAATAGGGCGAAATAGAACACCCCATCTGATCCAGAATCCGCTGTAACTCTTCAAGTGTCTCGTCCAATTTATGTTCCTTGTGTTGCGGGCTCACCAGTCGTATTGCGGCAATAGATCAACGGTATCGTTGTCGCGATCGAACTCGATCAGCGAGCAGTCGTTTAAACTCGCAAACGAGTAGATCTGTACGAACCACAAAGGGAGCTCGTCGATATCTACGCTTTCCATCATCCAGACAACGAAGCCGTATTCCGTCGGCGATGACCGCAGAGGTCCGAACTGGTGATCCGGTCCCGGCATATGGGCTGTGCTCAGCTCTAAGTACTTTCTAACCGCGGCGTCCAAATGTATCTCCTCATTGTTGGAGTTGGTTTTTCGTTACCGCTCTGTGCGGTAGTGATCTGCTTTAGGGTCAGCGAAGAAGTTAACGGCTCGTATCAAGAGTTCTAGTGTCGGTAGCTTAAGCAGGACCCGCTTGGGCGTTCCGCTGACCAGGTGCCAACGGTGAAACTTGCTGCGGTACCGGCTGATTGTTTTACGCTCGGCTTCGTCGAAGGTGGTCAAGTAGTTACGTTTCGCCTGTCCGCCGCTCATCACCTGGTCCCAGGCTTCGACGATCACGGGGTAACAGACAACCTTGCCGAATTGCTCCCCGCTGAAGTTAGGCTGTAACGCGAAAGACCCTAGCCCGTCCTGGTCGTCAGCGTAAAGATCGTCGGGAGGCGTCGGACGCATGTCCATTTGATGCTCGCTATGTGCCATCGTCTGTGTCCTAAAAACGGGGTTGATTACCAGAATCTGCGGATGCTCATCCACAACAGCTAGGCGGCACCACTGGCCGCCGATCACTTCGTCGTTGGGGTTTTCCGGCGAATAAAAGAAGCCGCAAACATAAGGATCGTACCGAACCTCGACTTGTCTGCCTCCGCCGGTGAGCAGACCGACGATTGTTCCATGCACTTTGGCGTGCACGTTCTTGCGGCGAGATACCAGGACACGGCGACGGCCTGTTCGGCCTACGTGAAAACTGACGTCGGCTAATAGCATCGAGTCACTGTAAGCCCTGACCCGTTCGCTGTCTTGTAGCGAAAAACAACGACGGTGAGTATTCCAGTAAACTTTAACCGCATCGCCAACCGCCGGCATTACTAGCTGATTAGTTTGCATGTGTTCGACTCGTGACGGACGTAACCAAAGATAGGCGGGACGGTGCCGACGCACGTGATGGGAATCCCTGCATCGAACAGCATATTCCGCCAACTACGGTCGCTCGACGTATCTACGCTGTAGCGAGGATGGTCTCGCCACCCCTGCAAAGCCTCTGCGGCTTTACGGTCAAAGACGTAAGTCGGCGGAGCGCCGCAAACAATGCCCTTTTTTCTCTCCGACGGGGTAATGCCCAGGCCGTTCACCGCCGGCCAGTGCTTCCAGAGGACCGGTTGTCCAGCCTCTGTGTCGATCCAGCGTTGGTTAATAAGGTTGAAGCAAAAGCCATTTGGTTGCGGTTTAGCTGCCAGCGACTCGTCAATCATCCGTACGTACCGCTCGAGATAGTCGCAGTCGTAAACGTCGTCTGAGTCGATCATCACGAACAACGACGTATCGGTGTGCAACAGCGGCTGCATTGCGTGATGCTTAACCTCGACCGTCAGCATCGATTCACCGCCCGAATGCTTGTTGATCCACGGGTAGGCGGTCAGCAGGTCCTGGAATAGTGAACAATCACGCTCTTGCGTATTTCCGTTGATAAACAGCGAATAATAGTCTGGTCGCCGCGACTGCGAAATCATTTGCATGATGCAGGCGCGTGTCATGAGCTGCCTGCCACGTGACGGGGTGAAACATCCGATCACGTGCTTGTCATGGGCTGTCGCCATAGCCATCATCCTTCGTCGGTGGTAAGGATTTGCCTAGAAGGGTTTCTAGGTAACTCATCCGGTCGTTTAAATCGTTTAGTTCGTGATGTATCGCCAAGATACATTTGACGGTGTCCTCCCGTTCTAGTCTTGTCAGACCCATGACCTCTCTTACCGAGGACTTGGGAGCGAAAACCGCCAGGCAGATAAGAAGCGAGATCCCCAAAGGGCTCAGCGCGCTTTTAATGATCTCACGTATTAGCCCGAACAACTCGTAGAGCATGTCTCGCATGGATTGTCTCTTTGTTGGTTAACGAAAAAAGCGGCCTGACTATGCGACAGGCCGCCAGTGAAAGTGAAAATGACCCTGTGAAGCTAGCGGCGACAAAATCGATTTTGTCGCTGCAGTTAGCTACTTCGGTGGGTGCAGACCGGACAAGCACAGCCTCGACCAGGCTTCCAAATTGGTGTTCTGACGCAGTTCGACAACGCTTTGCCAGCGGATGTTCTCGGCGGATGCGTCGTTGTTCTTTACCGCTGACTCATGCGAAGCATGCAACACCATCACGATGCCGTAGTGAACCCGGCCCACCGACGTGGTCGGATCGTAGACGGCGCCGACCACTTCAGGCGAGAAGACCACATCCGTCTGCATCGTGACCTCCTCTTTGATCTCCCGGATAGTACCCGGCAGGAACGCCTTAAATGGGTCCTGTGAGTCCTGATCGTTGATGTGGCCTCCGACACCAAAACTTACCTTTGCGTGCAGCCTAGCCTCACCCTGGGCGTTCCCACGGACATAAGTGTAATAACGGGCCGCCAGGTGCTCGTTGAAATAGCGGATCATCACGTAAGGGATAATCTGCTTAAAGTTCTCGTTGGTCTCTGCTTCCGAGCGAGGCATGAACCGTAGTGCGGAAGATTCCAGTACCGGGCGAACGGCCAAATCGACGTTGCCGTCGAAACCAGACAAGCTGGATAGCCCAGGGATGTGCTCCGAGGGAATGACCAAGACATTTTCGTTTGTGCTCACTGAGAGGCTCCGTTCAAGTAGTGTGTTAGTGGTCGGTCGAAAGTGGACGAACCGGCGTGAATAGACCAGACGCCGAGAAGTTAAATAAGTCAATCACCATGATTGATCGCTTTTTTCAGTTGATAAGCCACCGACATCCAGTAAACCACTACTGCCGCGGCGATACAGATCCAGAGAGTATCCCACCAAAACGGCGTGTAGGGAATACCGAAGACTCCCAGCCGTTCGTCAGGCCCAAATAGCTTTAGCTCCAGCTTAAGCATGTATTCTGCGTAACCCGTCACAGCCAAAACGGTGACGAAGAACATGAGGATGAACGCGGCGAGTAGACGGGTTGGCGGCATCTGTTTTTCCAAGTTAGGTCGTCGAAAGCACGGAGTCTACCTGGATGGAGCGGCTAGCTGAAATGAAACGAGCGGCGAGTAATACCCGCCGCTCGTCGAAATAAAGTAGGCAGTACCGCGTTAGCTGAAGTCGTTGCTAATAATCGGCGAGCCATCCGCATACTGACCGCCGGATGGCGAAGCAGTCGTGACTGACACTGGCAGTACCTCAGGAGCCGGTGTGGTGACTTCGACCATAGGAGCCGGTGTGGTGACTTCGACCATAGGCGATCCAGTGGCCGACTCGGCCACTGGAGCCTGGGTGACTTCAGGGACGTCAACGGCAGGAACTTCTGGTGCCGCGGTAGTAGCCACAGGAGCCGATGTCGCGGTTTCTACCGTCTCGACAGTTTCGCTTACAAGTGTGACGTCAGCTACGTCGACCGGCAGAACGATCCACGGGGGTAGCGTCGAGGTTTCCACAGGTGTCAGCGGTGCGGCTGTCGTAGCCTGTGAGAGCAGTTCAACCTGCTCCTTGGATTCGCCAACCAGGCTGACGCTACCGAAGACGGTCGGTTCAGGTGGCGGAAGCGTATCAAGCGACCGCATCGTCACCGGAGTGCTCCACGAGATATTCGGCTTAGGTTGGTTGTTGCCGTCTCTCGCGTCATCGGCAAAGCCGTAACGCAATTCAACGTCAACGTCCTGCGGTACGCGGAAAAATAACTCGGTAGCATCCGTGGCGATCAGCATAAGCTGTGGTGCGTAACTCACTTCGTCGGAGCTGACCGAAATAAGCACCGCCAGTTTGGCGACATCTTCGGGGATCTGTAAACCAGCACTGATGTCAATGCGGTATTCAAGGACGCTGCGTTCGGTAGTGGCCATAAGGTTCTCTTCGTGTTCGGATTTGCGGAAGCAAGGGCCAACGGCAGAGTATGACGTTGATTTCCCTCGCAAGCAAAATAGCAGATCCTGGTCACGAAGCGGCGATCGCTTAAGCCCGCACCGATCCGTTGGGTCCGCCATAAACCCACAACGACGGAAAGCAAGTGCATCGATCTTCTTCTCCGCTGCAACTGCACACTCGGCGGGCGTATCGCAGTTCATCGTCGCACAGCCACGTCCCACTGTTGTCGTATTCCCAGGTACCACCGAAATTAACCGACAGGTAGCTGGAAATAGACTGATACCTTTTCTTAGGTAGTAAAAGTATCGTGGCGTACCTTAAGCGGCCGGCCATCAAACGGCCAATCCAATGTACGCGTCGAACAGCCCATGCAGCGACTGCGACCGCTTACGTGTCAGCTCCAGGCTGCCTTCTTTGTAAACGTGCGTGAAACCGTTGAACAAGCTCCACATGGTTCGCGGTTCGAACTCCTCGTAAGCTGGTTTACGCCACTGCTCCAGTACCGCCATGATCTGCTGGCCAGGGATCGCCTTGCACTCAACCGCCTTGATGACCAAGTCGTGGGTGTCCTTGTCGTTCAGCTCCGCCGTCTTGTAAGCGGCAATCCGCAAGTCTTGCTTCTTACGGTGGTCACCGAGGCGGCCTACCGTCGCACTGACCATCCGCGAAAGATCGTTGATCGCGTGCCGGGTGTGCTTGCGGCGGGATGTGTTGGGGATGTAACCAGGACGATCCACGTGGCCGTCCAGCTTTACCTCGCCTGAGAACGACAGATTGTCGCAAACAAAAACTCGGCTGCCCAGCGTAAAGTCAATCGCGAACGACCGGTCGTGCGAATTCCGGCAACCAACCATCAGTGTCCGGTCGGCGTAGCCGCCGTTAGGAGCCTGCACTTCCAGCAAACCGAAGTACCGCTTACCCTCGTGAGACAATGCGTGCGTCGTCTTGGTAATCTGATAGCCGCTTTCGGTTTGCAGCACTCGCTCGATCGACTCCAGCAGCTTGCTGTGCGGTACGGGAAAGTGCGTCTTGGTGGCCTCGGGGGTGATAACATTCAAAACGTCATCACGGGTAACCGTTGCGCCGCCGCAGTGAAGAACTAAAGACATGGTAATTTCCTAGTTGGATAGAGAATCAAAGAGGGTTTAAATCCGCTATCACAGCGGATTGCTTGGCAAGCCACACACGGGCTTGCGGTAACGTGTCGCAAATCCACTCAACGGCGTCGCTGCCGTTAATCGGTTCGTCAGCGTCGAAGGCTTCGCCAAAGCTTTCGACCAGCGAGGTGAGGATCTCGTTCGCCGACATCGGCTTCACGAAGTCCTGGTACTTCCAGTTCCCTGCGAGGACACGCAGATCGGCAAGTATCCTGGCGCATCTTTCGTCGTCGATCGCTTCGGCTAACGAGTAGCTGTCTACTTCTTCGCCGCGCGGGTCCGTGGTAACCACTTCCCAAACGTCGCCGCTGACGTAGTTGTTGAAAACTTCGAGCCTGGCTTTCAGCCACTTCTTGGCCAGCTCAACGTCGCCGGTGAAGTCCCGGATGATCGCTTCCTGGGATATCCAGTGCCAGCCGAGCCAGCCACTGTCCCATTTGTCCGCGAAAGGACTGTGCGAAAATACGACTCCGCTGTGGTCGTACATGTAGACGTCCAGTACCAAGTCATGCTGGCCGATGTTCGCCTTACGGTATTCTTCCCGGCTCCACCTGGCAGATGCGTCGTCACCGAAAGCGTATCGCCTATGCCAGGTAGCAAAAACGTCCGGGGCGTCAGCCTCTCGCATCGGATCGGGGTAGTCTGGATCTTGAGAGATAGTAGCGGTAAAGCCTGAAAACTCAATTTTTGTCTGCGTTGTCATCCATTAATCCTTGCTTGAGTAAAAGAAACAGCGGCGACAAAATCGATTTTGTCGCCGCTGAAGCTTGTTTTTGAAATTGAATCAACTCGCGGCGGCGAGGTGGTTGATAGCGTTCTACTGACTAAGCGAATCGGCTTCCTTAATGCCTTGATCGCTAACTGAATACTTCGGCACGCCGTCAGTAAAGTTTGCGACAACGCTTCCGCGAGCCATCAGCAAAAGGAATCCCACTGACGCGAACGTTTCTTGAACGTGTTCCCCGAAATGCTGCAACTCCGCATCTGGGATCGCACTAGCTTCATCGGTGGCGTTGCGTCCTTTTAAAAACATCAGGGTCAACGCACTCAGCATCATTTTTTCGTCAGGAAGTCTTTTGAGCCAATCCAACGCTTTTAACATTTCAGCCGTATATTCTTCGGTCGTCATAATATCTCGCAGTATCGCATCTGTTTTCACCGGAGTTCGTAAAGTTCCACAATGTATTTAGCCATTCGGTTTCACCTGGTTAGTTTGGTTTTCGGTCATTCTTTTCCTTCGGTACCCCAGTAAGGGCAGTCGCATTTTCGATCGTCTTCCGGGATCGTGGTACGTCGAGTGGATAGGTCGTTGAAAGTCGGGAACTGGACGCCGATGTCGTAGTCGGGTGAACCCCCATAGACGGAACCCCGTGGGTCGCGTACGCGGAATGCTGCACACGCGGCGGCAATCTCTTCGCGGCTTGGTAAATAAACGGACGACCCCATACCGGCAGCTGTTGAGCCGGTGGTGTTCACAGACTCAAACCATTCCTCGCTGTCAGTGCTTCCTGTGGCTAAACCGCAACGCGGGTTCGCTTTTAATCGTGCTAGCGATTCATCCCTCGCAATACGCATGAGGTTGACACCCTTTATTGACTCGACAGTGTCGCTAATCTTGTCACAGAAATATTCTTCTATGCGAACCTTTCCGCGTAATATCCTGTAGTGTTCCGTCTTGCGAGGCATGTTGCCCGTTCCTTGTAGTGAGTGACTAAATCCTTCTTACTCCTCCCTAAACGCGTCACTTAAATCAACGAGGAACAGCTGTTACTTTTTTCCTGTCCAGTCAAAGTTAAGGTTTAAACCTTCGCCCAGTTTGGACTTCTTCGCTCTGGGTTTAGCGGGCTTGGCAGGCTTGGCAGGCTTGGCAGGCTTGCGTGTCTTGGCGGCTGGCTTCGTAACAGTAACAGACTTGCTCTTCACCAGCTTCGCGGCCAACGTTTGTGCCTTAGCCAGCTCTTGCGTCTTCGCCTCTAACGCGGCTTCTGCCTTGGCTAACGCTAACTCTACAGCGGCTAATATGGTAGCGGCCTGCTTCTTGTCCGGGATGGCGGCGCGTTCCGCCTCAAAAATCTTCGTCGTCGCCGCCTCTAACTGGACGCAAGCGGTTGTCAGGTGCTTCTGCAGAATCGCAACCTCCGCCGCTTGCCTCTGCGGTTTCTGTGCCAACGCGTCTTGCGATTCTGCCAGCTGGGCCGTCAGTGTGGCTATCTTTCTATCGGTTGACTCCCTCGCCGAAACGGAAGCCTTTTCCAGTCTGGCGACCTGCCGAAGCAACATGTCCCGCTCAACGACGATGCTCGCCGAATCATCAGCTACTTTACGGTTATGCGCTTCTTGTCGCTTAATCTGCTCGTCCGTCGCGACGTGCAGTTGGGTTATTTGAGCCTTCAGTTTAGCCGTATTTACGGCGGTTTCTTTCTTCGTGGAAACCGCTTCCTTTTGCAATTCATAGGCCCGCTTAGTCCACAGGTCCCGCTCGGTCGCGAGAGTGGTATTCAAGCTCATCGCGTTAACGATCGCGTCTTTCGTTTTGCGGTATAAACTTTTAAGACTGGTAGCCTCCTTCGAGACGGCTGCCAGCTCCTCCGCCAGGTCGGCTGATTTACCCTCCCTCGCCAGCTTCGCCTGGATACCCACGATCGGCTCATAGAAATGATTAAACTCGGGGTCTGCCGTACAAGCGTCTCCGCCGTAAATCAGTCCGGCAGCAATCAGGTGACCCATCCTGGTAATTGCGACGCAAGGTTTATGGAGTCCTTCAAACAGTTGCGTGGACTGCATCGCCAGTCCGGCCTTCACCAGGTTGTGCGCGGAATTCGTCTGTGACCGCCAGATCGGTACAAAGGCCGGCTCACTGACGAATTCTGCGCCTGTCCCCTGGCCGGAAACGGTCGCTTCATAGAGTTCTTCGTTAAACTTGTTGTCGACAGTCATTAGCGACGTCAATAGCTTCTTGTCATTGCTGTTGAGGTACAGCCGGTACGCTTCAACCAGCGTGGCGTTGCGGAAGTTGGCGTTTGTGTACTTGTGGTGGCTATTCATCTTTTGATCTTCTCGTGTGTGTGTGTAAACGAAAACAGCCAGGTAATTACCTGGCTGTTGTGGTGGTCGAAACCTGCTTGCCTAAACTAGGCTCACGGTGTCTTCGGAAACCGAACAGGTGTGTCAAGGTCGATGTCACCTCGCTTCAGTGCCGATTTGGCATCTTCAAAGGAAGCGAAGTAACGGGTCTTGGCTCCCTTCTTTGCTGGCTGGGAAGCCCTGTTGAGTCCCAGCAGCATGTCTTGGCTGGGTGTGAACATCGGACTCTTAAAGTCCTTGGTGGCGAACAGCATGCGGCTGGGCAACATCCTGTCCATCGCTTCAGCTACCGCTTCGCGTCCGTGCATGACGTTAAGGTTGACAGCGTCTCCATCGTAATCGGCGCCGAGGCCCTTGACCACGAACGGATTGAGCTTGATCGTGTCTCCCTTAACCAACTGCGGCAACAAAGCGATGTCGCCATACTTGTAGAGAATCGGTGCACGGCTAAGCGACACCGGTCGTTTGCCTATCTCTTCCAGCAATGCCTTACGGGCAACACTGTCCCTGGCCTTAAGGTGCTCCATCGCCTGTATACGGGGAATCCCCTTAAGCGACAGGTTTCTCGCGACGTAGGGTTCAAACATGTTGAACGCCATCGCCTCGGGTAAACCGAAGCTGTCCATGTCCAGCGACGTGTCAGGCATGATCACGCCGCGGCCGACCGTATCGACGTTGCCACTGAGCAGCTTCCTCTGCATGTCTCCGCTTTTGGGGTTGCTCCCCACAAGACGCTTGATGATCCCTTTGACCTTCCGCTGCTGTAACTCGCGGTTGGTCGAGTCGGTGACACCAACGAGTGCCTTGTGAGCATCGTAAACCGCCAGCCGTTCGTCGGAGATGTCGTCGACCTTACCTTTGAGCTCGCTGACCACATCATTGGCCTGCATCAACTCGCGGTACAGAAAGTTGGGATCGCTGATCACGACGCCGCCCTTGCCGCCAAGCTTGGAGATCGGACGCAGCCGCGGTGGCATCACCGGAACCATCGAGATCATCAGATCCGTCGGATGCGTACCGGTCTTCTCGAAGTTCTTCAGATACCCCAGCCGCCGGACCGCTGCGTCGCGAGCTACCTTACGAGTGCCAGCGATCTCGTTACGAGCACGGGAAAGTTCCTTGGGAACGTCGATCTGCTCCAGGCGTTTGAACAACGCGTCAGGACCGCTGCCGAAACCAGGTATCTCTTTTTTACCCCCCAGCACTTCCCTGAAATCCTTCTCGGTGTAACCCAGCAGTCGCCGCAGTGGCTCCTCGAAGACAGGGTTGGGCATCCGCTCGGGTAACTCGATCGCTGCGAAGCGAGTCCCATCGCCGAATAGTCGCGGATCGAACAGACCGCCCGGCACGGGCTTCATGTCCTTGTGGACTTCTACCGTGTCGTTAACGCGTACGACGCGGTCTCCAGCGATGTCTCGGACGTCGTTGTCCGTCATCGCCATCAGTTGCGTCTGGGTGCCCCTGCGGACCGGATTGATGCCCGATGCGCGGAGCCTGTCCATGAACGCGTTGTACTGGACAGGAACCTTCGGAGGAGCGACCTGATTGCCGGCCATGAACGCCGACCAGTAATCGTCATTGCGGGTTCCACGCAGCAGTGACGCTTCCTTGGACGTGGCATAAGCTCCGTGAGATAGCCCAGCCCAAAGCTGCTGGCCACTGAATCTCTTCGCTTGGGCACCCTCTTCTCCGCCCTTTGCGGGGGAATCTTCTGCGGAATATTTCCCCAGCCCGCGAGAACTCTGTTTCGATTCGGCCGTGTGGTGAAGAGCCATCAAGAACATGTCGCCTGACAACACGCCCTTGATCTTTCTACCCGTCGCAGGATCGATGAAGGTCTCGGTGTCGCTGACGCCGTACTTGTCGGCTTCATTGAGAACCATCTGCTGCAAGTCTTCGCCTTTGAAGTCCTTGATCTTGTACGCCTGGCCTCGTTTGCGAGCGATCTTGCCGAGCAACATCTCCAGTGGGAACGAGCTGTTACCGCGGCTGGGTACTGACAGCGGACTAAAGATTACCTCGATCGCTTTACCGTCTTCACCCTGTGGCATCTCTTCGTCGGGCTTGACCGTGATCACGCCCTTGTTTCCCTGACGCCCAGAGTTACCAGACCAACAGGCCTTTCCGTTGCGGCGGACATACAGCACGTGCGTCGGGACTTCCACGCAGAACACTGGCTTGTCGTAGCCGTCGATGTACTCTTCCGTCTGTGCGGATTGCTTCTTGACGTGCGAGTGATTTACCTGCGGCGTCAGCTTGGTGTTGATGATTCCCACGGAATAACATCGACGACATTTGTACTGCTTGCCACGGATCACGCAGTCTTCCGGATCTTTAAAGCTGACGTTGCCTGCCTTGCCGATGTGGAGCAGCAAGCGACTGACATCATCTGCCAGCTGTTTAGACGTCGATGAGTAGCTGATCGGCCACTTATCGCCGGCGTGCCCGTCGCCCCACATCAGCCACTGGAACAGATACTCCAGGTCTTCCCTGGCGTAATCGAACACTTCGGCAGGGATAAACTTTTCCCATGCCCGGCCAAATTGCTGGAAGTGCTGGTACAGCTGCTTGCTCTGGATACGAACTTTGGTACCACCGGCGGCTTCATGGAACTTAATGCCAGCCGCGGTTAATGCCTCCCGTAGCTGCGTGCGGTTTGGCTCTTTGATCTTCGTGATGTCAACGAACCAGTTCCCTTTCTTTACTTGCTTGGAACAGTTGCCGTCAGCCAGGTACACCCCTAACAGCATCAGGTACGTGCGTAACGGCCAGCGGATCGCCGGTAAGTCTCGTGACCCGCGACCAGACTGCCCTGCCTTTACTCGCATCGCAGGGAATTCAAAATACTCCGGACTCTTGCCTGCCCAGCTACCTGACTTGGCGTATCGAACACGCTTGCCTGCGATAGCCGTCGTAGGCAACAACTCGAATGCTTTACCATTACGTCGCTGCACAAACATGTTGTGCGACGCAGTAACGAACAGGTCGATCTGTTGCGACTCTATCCGGTACATCCGTCCGCCAGTCGCGTATTGATAAAGCTTGGTCGGCTTGTCGTAGCGGATGCCGCCATCCTCGCTCCGACAGCAAATCTCATCGTCAAACCGGAGATCCGCGACGAGCTTCCAACCTGTGCGGGTCAACACTTCAGTCAGCTCGTCGTAGCAAAGCTTATCGCCCTCTTCCAGGGATTTAGACGACCTGACAACAACCTGCGAACCTTTCTCGCTATGGAACACGTCGGTGACGACGCCTTCACTATGGTGATCCCAGCGGATACTGGAGTCACCAAAGTCCATCTTGCTCTGCCGATGCACACGGGTCTTGGCTCCGTCACGCTTGCGGACGCCCAGGATCAACGGATCGCCGCTCTTGACTGTGGTACCGATGCGAATCACACCGTCGTTGTCGATCGCCTTGAGCTGGTCGCCTGTGTACCGGTTGCCGAACACCTGCAGGTACGACTTCTTATCTACCTTCTCGCCTTCGCCAGGCTGAATACGGTGCTTGTACGCCTGCTGTACCCGCACGCGGTCAGCGAACGACTGCGAAACTACGATGCCGTCCTCGAACGCGTCGTCCCACGCCATCAATGCCGTACGGGCGTTGGTGCCCAGTGCCGCTGTGCCTTTGTCATCAACGTAGTTACTCTTAGCGAGCATCTGATTGGGTTCGACTTCCTGGCCGACGGAAACCATCGGGTCGTGATGGAACACGCTCTTGCGGGCTCCAGGCCGATTGTTGTCCAGGCTGAACTTCTTGTCTTTGCCGTGGGCGTAACGCACCAAGATGTGGTCAGGCGAAACCTCCAGAACACGGCCTCGCTCTTCGGCGCGGATCGCACCCAGGCGTACACCCAGTCGCTCCTCGAACGACTCATCCGCATCACCCGGTACGCCCGTCTGCACCAGCGGAGCCTCGGCGTTATCGATAGCCAAAGCCTGTGCCGCCATACGACTCGCCATTGAAGTTCGCTGACCAAACATGCCAGATTTCATCGGGGTGAAACTGGCTAACTGACCGAACGTGTCTTCCATGCTGGGGATGCGGTATTCGGCGGTGCCTTCCTTCACCATCCGCAACTTACCCTTTTGCATCGCTAGCTCCCAGCCAGGGATCGGTGAGGCTCCAATCGCAGTGGTGCTGTTGAGCAACTGATTGGGGCTCCGTAGCACCGTCTTGCCGGTCTTGCTGTCCAGCAGTTTGCTGTACAGCCGGTTGTCGTCACCGATGAACGTGTCACGAGCCAAGAAACCGTCAATGCCGATGCGGAGAGTCTCCGGTGATACCACCGCGTCAATGAATCCGAACTGACTCGGGCTTACTTCTCGTGACTCATCAGGTGCCGACAGTGTGTCAGGAAGACCACCCTCGCCGAACCGCGTAACCTTGGTTCCAGCGGCGAGAATTTCGAACGGATTTATTTCTTCGGACCCTTGCGCAAGTCCGCTACGGAAAATTGCCGCGTTGATGTACTTGTCCAAAGCCCCTGAAGGGACGTTGTCCAGCGTGCCTTTACGTGACGCCTTGTAAAGCAGTTCCTTGCGGAACCGTCCGTAATCTTTAATGAACCGTTCAGCGAATATCTCGGGTGCCCCGTGGTAGCTGGCAAACGCCAGGTTGTCTCGGTCGTCGGCATCTTCTTGCCCTTGCAACATCCGCAGCGTCTTGGTCGTGCCCCGCAGAATATTGTCAGCGTCTACCTTGCCCGTGGCCCTGCCAAGTGTGTGACCAACGACCTCGTCATCCAGCTCGATCTTTTCAAACGCTTCGCGAATCTTCGCCTGAACCATCTCAGGATTCGACCGGTCCTCTGCGTTCTGCTGCGACTTAGGGACAAAGCGGTCATAGAATTTACCGATCGCTTTAGGATCCTGCTTTGCGAAGTTCTTGTCCGTCAGCTCCTTGCCCCAAGCACTCTCCATCTGGTCACGGGTAACGCCCAGCGAAGTTAACAGCGGCACGAGCGGAATCTTCGCCCCTTCAACATGCACAGAGAAGTGCCCTGTCTCGGGCTCCAGCACGTAACGGTGACTACGCCCGGTGCCCTGGCGGGCGTTAACGTGCAATTCGGCCTCCCCATTTTTGCGGTAGCGAGCATACGCACCTGGACGCAACCGTTGCTGCACACCCATCGTGTACCGCGTTCCGCCGCGAAGAAACGAGCCGTCTCGCAGAATCGCCGGGACGTTAGCAACAGTCGCTTTACGCTCAGCGATCTCGCCACCTGTGCCGTTGTCAAACAACCGCCACGTGCCTCGTAACCGACGACTCAGACTACTGCCAGAAAGAATCGCCTTCTTCTCGTCGGTGGCGTTGAACTCAGGATCATCCTCAGCGTAATGCAGATCCGTCAGCTTGAGCGTGTGCGTGTTACTCACTGCTGGAGGCATCGAGCTAGCCGCTGCCAGCACCGAGTCGTAAACGCCGGTACGTAAAGCGTCTGGATCGTCTGTCGCTCGCAGCTTAACGCCCACTGGCATTTCTTCGCCGGGAGAGTCCGCCAATGGCATCAGCGGCGAGCGTGGTTTGATAGGAGAAATCGCGGCTGGCTGAGCCGCCGAACCAGGAGATACGGGCGGCTGCAGCATGGAATTACTCTTGGTTTATGTTTAGCTGGGGGGAGAAATAACCGTCGGCAGCAGCGTTACTGGGCGGTTGTCGGCCAGTTGCCGCTCTTTGTTTGCCCGGGAGACCGCCGCAATGTCGCTATTGCGACGCTGTGCTTTGTAGCCGTGATAAGCTCCCGCAGTCAAACCGCCGCCAGCAAGCAGTAGATAAAGTCCCGCAAGCGAACCAGTCATCCGCTGTGCGTCATCAGGGCTTAAGGCTGTCTTGTCGTGCGGTAACATCGCCGTCACCGCATCTACAAAGCGAGTTAACTGCCTTGATAGTTCGCTGCCGCCGGTCCCTGCAAGCTTGACACCACTACCGCCGCCAGCACCGAAAATAGCGTCTTCGTATTCCTTGCGTGCCTGTGCTATCTCTTTCTTGGCCGCCCTGTCTCGCAATCGAGAAAGAACCATGTCGGTCGCTTTGTATCCGCCTATCAGCCCTGCCCCGATCGTCATGCCAACGGCCGGTGCGTAGATCGGAAACTCATGTGGTGATGTGGCAGCCGGGTTGCCTGCCTGCAAACCGCCTTTAATCGCATCCCACCAGCCTGTTTCGGCATGCTTCATCACGCGGATCAACTGGTTCTGCGAATTGCTTTCTTCGTTGTCAATCTCCTGCTCGGTTCGCAATTTCGTCAGACGGTTCAAGCCAGCGAGAGCGGCTCCGCCTGTGGCGAACGCGGTCCCATAACGAACTAGATTGGGGATAATCTTGTTGAACGCGTCGAGATTGGCCGCTCGCAGCAAAGCTTCCGTGGTCGGATCCGCCGAGGTTTTTGAGGCCGTCGTCGACGTCGGCGTCTGTGACAATTTCGACAACAGGTTCGGTGTCAAGGACGCCCGTTTCGGAGAACTTACGGGCAGCTGCGGCATCGAGATCAACTTTTTCATACCACATCACCCAAAGATAAAAGCGTAGCGTTTTATTAGTGCCGGCCCCGTCAACAAAATGATACGGCTGACAGACCGTGAGCTCGTATTGTTCTAGTGCGGCACGATTAAGCAAATCTGCCAGCGTTCTCCCAAAATATCGCTGCGACGGGTCCGACGTGTCAAACAACCCATAGCCCGATATCCGTACACGACGTGTGATCTGTGAGTACTCTGCCGCAGTCAGTTGCGGCATCTGACCGCTGAACGGAACATGCTCGCGATCGAAATGCTGATAGCTGAGAGTTTGATCGCTGGATTGATTATCGTGCATTGTTTCTCGCCTGTGGAGTGATACCACAAGCAATGTACCAGCTAGCCACTTCCGGGTTCACGCCGACAAAATCGATTTTGTCGGCGACACGCTTTAGCCAGCGAAACGGCGTGGTCGCTTTTTACCTGCCAACTGCTTCTGTCGCTGCTCCTCAACCAAGCGAGTCTGCTCAGCTAGCCTCGCGTTCTCCCGCAGCATCGAAACCAATTCTCGCTGGTGAATCGATCGAACCATCTCATCGCCGTTGTCGCTGCCAGTACCTATCCCATGACCTGCGGCGTAACCTGCGATCACCGGAGTCGCCAACGCAGCTCCCGCAATCAGTGGCGAATACTTCATGGTCGTATCCAACGCACTGCCTACTACACGCTCGCCAAGCCCAAACACCTTGTCCGCCCCGCGAAGAGCGATATCCTTGATCGCATCTATCGGCAACGCTCCGGCCAATGCACCAAACAAACCTGACTGTTTGTCCAACTCCATGGTGTCAAGCGTCTTTCCTTGCGATGCCTGCTTCTCCAGGACGTCAGCGGAGAACGACAGCATGCTAATCATTTCCTGCCTACTCAACCCCGCATCAACTAGGGTTCCCAGCATATCGGCGGCGAGCTTAGCGCGTTGTTCGGCAGTGGACATGATCATTCCAGGCTTTTAGAGGGCATCGCGAACGACTTCGGACGGCGGTTGACGCGGTCTCGACGACTGCTGGGATCCTCATACGGACCCTGCTCTTCTGCCGCAACGATGGCTCGTTTATACCCGTCGATAAAGTTTTCGTAAAACTTAGACTGGGAATGGTTCGGCCCGTGGACGTCGCTTGATCGCTTGGCAACCTCTACGAGCGCCTGCATGCGTATCCTGGCCTCGCTGGGGGCCAACTGCTTAAACTCCTCTTTACCGTCTGGCAGCTCCTTACGCATGCACACCATGCCGTTCTCCGCGTAGAAACTCACCCCTCTGGCTTCCGTACAGTTACTGTCCGCCGAGCCGGGAAGCCAAAGACCGGTGGAACCCTTTAAGAATGTCATCTACGCACCAAAAGCTAACGGTACAAATGTCTGTAAAAGACCGGCTGCCGCTCCGGAGCGACGCAGTACCTGCTGAGCTGCGTCGGAAACTCCGAACAGCCCGCCCAGGGCCTTACCGACCAATAAGCCGCTAGTGTAGCCGGAACCCATGCCCACAGCCATTCTCGCAATATCGCCAGGGGTGATAAACGGAGTTTCGCTGCGGCTCTGCCGACTAGCCCCTTCGACAAGAGCCGACGTTGCCGCCGCAATGTGAATGGGCAGACGGCCAGCGACGTCGGGGTCTTCCCAAACCATCTGCTGCAGCTGCTCAACCGGAATCAAGTTAGGGCGTGAGAACAGCGTCGGATCTAACAGAGAACGCTTCTGCATCCCCAATACGTTGTCACCCAGCAACGACTTGCCAGCCAAAGCGTTCATTCCCATGGACGCCGCCCCAGGAAGTAACCCCAGCAGGCCGCCGATCATCGTCGCCCGGCTAGTTACCGTCTCTGGATCAAATGCTGGGTGATTGGCAAGCAACCTACCCGTCAGGTTCCCGGCACCAGCGCCGAGTGTACCCATCACCGCCAGGCTCGAAAGCGGACCTGGCAAGTTAGGGACGCCGCCGATCGTCCCTGGCCACCACTGGGCAACCGTACCGGCCTGATCCAGTATCGAACTGTACCGCTTCGGGTCGCGATCGAACGGCGACTTGAAGTTGGTCATCACGTCGCGAGCGGGCGGTATCAGGGAATCCGCTAGTTTCTGTAGTTGTTCGCTGACCTCCCCGGCCACTTTAATAGCGTGAAAGAATGTCTTAGGGTCGTTTCCCTGGAAACGATCGTGCAGTCCGTAGATCGCAAGAGCGACGGCGTTGCCCTGCTTGGCCAACTCCCGTAGCTCAGTGATCTCGTAAGGATCTGGCCACGTAACTTGGCTGACCGCCGGTAATTCGGCGGCCAGCTTTGCTATCTTCCCGCCGTCGCCGAAGATGGCTACGAATTCGTCAACACTTTCGTCTTGCATACTTGGTCTCGCTTTAGCCAGCCAGAATAGCTTGACGACGTCAGCGAGACAAAATGCGGCAGATCGGGTACTAGCTTCGTCAGCAATTCGGACTCTGGCAGAATCGGCAGTTTAGGGATGTCCTTAGCCGTCAGATGGTCCTTGCGGTCCAGCCGGTGGGCCATCTGTGGGTAAGTCTTTACCGTATCTCGAAAGTTTCCGAAAGGAAGAATCGGCGAGAGCGGGTACTGCTTGACAAAGTTCTCGGCCAGCTGTCGACATACCGGATCGTTCTTTGCTTTCCACTGGTCTTGCTTCTCGATGTATTCTTGCCCGAAGAAGGCTACGCATACCTTCTCGAAACGGCAGATGTGCGACCGCATCCGATGGCCGAAGATTTGCATCATCGACCGCATCCAGTTAACCGGCGTCTGAATCCGCGGACGACCCTCGCCAAACGGTGTGTCGCCCTCAATATGCTCCATGACGTCAGCGTTGTTTAACGCCGCCCTTAAATGCCGCTCCAAGGCTGCGCACTCCAGCAGCGGTAGATGCCACTGATACTGCTCCCGCAAATAAACGAACAAGTCGTCGCAGTTGTCCGGCATCGCAGACGACTTGACTCCCGAAAGCCGGTAAGCGAGTAAATCGCTGTAGTGCTGCGTGTCGCTACGTGTTAAGTCGGTTGCCATCGCGGCGGTGATACCTTCATGCCATGTAGCACTCACCTCACACCACCCAGACGTCGGTGACGTTTCGATCCTGTGTCCATTTACGCGGAGCAAAAGAAACCTATCGTCCGTGTCGCCACCGTAGCCACTGTAAGGACGGAAGACACTTGCTGGATAATTGAACATCGACGAATTGACGGTGTAGCACTGCTGCAGCGTGAACTGCTTCTCACGCCGTTTAAGCTTCACCGTACGAGATCGCTCGATTACCGGCAACTCGCTGACCTGCGTTACCTGTACGCCGTGAGACTCTAAATACCGCCGAAGATTAAATGCGGACGCCGCTGTCGGCTTACGCACAAGCTTACCGGCGACTAACTCTTCATAAGCCACCGTGAAAACCGGTAAACGGGCGTCATAATCCGCTTCATACCGCTGCCGCCAGCTATTCGGCTCGTCGATGATTAGCACCGAGGCGGTGGAACTCCGAAGCTGCCTAGTCAATGACACGAAGTCGTCCACTCTCGCCCTCGTTTTTGCGTGATTGGCCAGCCGTTTACCAGCCATTTTCTGGGACACATCTCGCATGTCGGAGCCGCCTGAAGTGTAGGTCCTAGGCAACCAGCCCGTACCGATCTGGTCGCCAGCCGCTTCCAGCAACAAATTGAGCGGGCTTTTACTAACTGGAATAAGCAACTGAGCGTCGCCGGTGACCCCCGCACGTGCTACCAGGTGTTTAAAAATAGCCGCGGTGTACTGCTTATCAAGCGACGCTAACAGCGACCACCGTTGCAGCAAGCCGTCCGCCGCTTTGAGCCTGGCTACTTGTGCCTTCCAGTACTTTTCAGCCGCCTCGACAAGCTGCGACATGACCCAGTCAGATGACCTCGCGGTCGGCTGCACGTTGTAACGTCCGGCGTCGAAGTCCACCGGGCAATGACCATGCGAGGCGTCCATCGGTGCAAAGACGGCAATCTTAAGCTCACGGGCGGTCGCCAGTACTAGCTCCCGGTGGTCTTCCCAGGTTTTCGATGCGTTCGCGACCATCGCTTCGAGGTTCGCGCGGTATTCGATATTACCCATAAAGAACCGAAAGGACGTTGTTCGGCTGTTAGACGCGTCGAACGAAACCGTCGGCGAGGTCAAGGGATAGTCTGACCAGTCCGTTGGTTCTGGTCGAGCACCGGATAACCCAGTCACGTTTGGCACCGCTACCTGCGGCATGTTGGGATGGTTCAGTGCCGACAAGATCTTGTAGTAGTGATGGATAACCTTAGCGGTATCGCCAGTCTTAATCGGAACGACTACCTCGACTCCCTGCGGTTCGTCACTGGGGCACGATGAGACAGGGACCCACATCATGTCGCCGTCGACGTCTTTAGAGATCAGGTAATGTCTAACCGTCTCTCCGTCGTAACAGGAGACGTTAAACAAGTCCGCGTAGCCTAACGGACTCTTGGAGCCAAGGCCTAACGAACCAGTGACGGCGGCATCACTGCGTTTAGTAGAGCCGCCCAGGTCACTGTAGATGGCCTCGAACTGGTCGTGCGTCATTCCGACGCCAAAATCCCTCGCCCGGTAAACCGGCGACAATAAGTTTGGCAGCGAAACCTCGATCGGAACCTCGGGCCGACCCGCCTGAATCATGCTGTCGATGGCGTTTAGCCATAGCTCGCGTACAAGTGCGTGCAGTGGATCCGCATAAATCTTTCCAAGGAACAACTGCTGCAAATGGGAGGCGTTGCGCATCGTGCATTTGCCGCCGCCGGACATCCCGAACGACGCAAAAGAATTGGTACTGATTGCCGGAATCATGGATCGGTCCTGATGGTTTAATGAAACGCTGGTGGAATTGCTGAAACAATTCCGCCAGAAATGAAACAAGGGCACCCGGAACGGCTCCTGGGTGCCCTTTGGTGTTACAGCCGAAAATAACGACTAGATCTGCGACCAGTCGTCGTCGTGTTCGTCGTCGTCGTCGTCGCCAAATTCTGAGTACTCGAACTCACTTTCTTCGCAGGACCAAGCGTCGTTATAGAACGTCGAATTAGCCCTGGCCGCTTTAAGCGAGCCAGTCGGATCAAAGATCAAGTCCAAGAACGTCTCCGGGACGATGTGCCGCACTTCCAGTGCGTGTGTGCGAAACTTAAACGCACTGGCGTCCTGTGGAACTGAGATCACCTGGCTGGGGCAAATCGCCACGGCTAGTATCGGGCCGTCGTCCTTGTGAAACGTCTCGACGTACTCGTACAAGCCAGCGTGGAATCCCGCCGAGCAAGCTAGCTGGAAGTTGTCGTCTGTTTCCCAGATCGGCATCCCGACGCGGTTTCCTTCCTGTGCATGCAGCCAGTTTAAATCACCCACCAAAGGGTGATCCTTGTACTTAACCTCCAGCGGCTCGTAGAGCACCGTAGCGCCGTAATGGTCCAGGTAATCCGGACGGACTCGCTTGTATGCCAGGAACCGTCCGTCAGGAAGCAGCGGTAACGGATACTTCGCATCCGCCCGGTTGATTAGCAAATCCAGCGATGCGACGCAGCGTGGCCGCGGGTTACGCATCGTTCGCTCGATGTAGCGGACATAAGGCAGATACGGCAATGACTTGGCCATCATTTCCAGTAGCCGCGTCGTGAACGCAAACTCGATCGAAACACCTTGATAAAGCACCTGGCCATTCTTGACGGCCAACTTGCCGCTGGGGCTGAGGTAATCATTAACCGCGCTGCTGACGTCGGCCAACCTCAAAAACTTGTCGGAATCCTGCTTGTCCAACGCCAGCAAGATGTCTTCATACTTGGGGTGGTCAGGAGCGACCACCTTCATCTGGCCGTTGACGTAGGCGGAAATACCGCCGTCATTAGCTATCGCGTAAATAATACTCATCGAAATCCTCATTCAAAGGGTTAGGTGGATGCGGCGACAAAATCGATTTTGTCGCCGCTAGGGTCATTCAAGCTCTCGAATCAAGGCGTCAATCGCATCGTCCGTCCATCGCTGCTGGCTTACCCATATCGATCCGCAGGGACGCCGCTGCGAATCCAACACCTCCTGGTTGTCAAACTGTGCGATTGAAGTTCCCTTGTCTAGCGAGCGGACGAGCCTCATCAGTATCTTTTTCAGCTCTGGTTCTGGCTTAGGGTAGCCATCCTGCGTGAACGAGGGCCCTCGCATGTCCAAAAGAAGAAGAAATCCCATCATACGCCTCCCTGTAGCACAGGAAGACTGATTGCCTTGCCACGCAAACGATCATTCTGCTGATCTAGCCAATCGCCGCGATCAATGCAGATTCGACACTGACTGCAGGTAACGCCTTTAGTTGGCGTCCGCTCGGCCGGGCACACCAACGTACCGGCTGACTTGACCTGTTTCTGTCTGCGACTGCCGGCACGAAAGAATAGGTCAACTTTGTACCGTGGCTTATCGCTGTCGGTAACGGACATGTACGCACGCCTAACCCGCGTACTCTTGGGCGGCATACCGGTTGACCGGTCGCAACTAAACCATAGCGAAACATTAGGCATCTTGGCCAGCTTACGCAGCTTGGGTAGCAAGCTAGGTACCGACCATGATCGTGTGTAGGCATAGAACACTGTGTTCTTATTTCGCTTGGCGATATCGATCCACTGTTGGATATATTCCTGGGTGTCAAAATCGCCCGCCGCATGGACCCGCACGAATCGAATCCCTTGAGAAACGATCTGGCCCGTTACTCTGCGAACGAAGTCGGGCAATTGCCGCATCGCGTCGTTCACCGCCAGGCGGTTGATTACCGTCGGCCCGTTGTAATGGCCCTTGCGGGCGTAGCACTTCTCCCAGCAATCTGCTGTCATTCCCGGGCAAGTCTTGCCCGGAGGTAGCGAGGTCGTATAGACCTCTGTACCTGTTTTTTCGTTTCCTGGCCGTAGAGGAACAGGAAACACGAACTCGCTTATGGCGTGTTTAGCCAACTCTGCACATCCTATCCAATATTCGTTCCTATCGAGAAAGAGTTAAAAAGAGACAACTTGGACATTGATCCGGTCCGTAACACGTTCTTGCGTCTTACGGCAATCGTAATATGAAAAGGTTTCTCGGTCCGCCCGCCCATCGGGATCGGACTTAGCCCGTAGCTTCTTCGCAGTTCCTTGAGCTGAGGCGAATCAACGCGAATGAACCAGACCCGTTCCATTCCCTGCCAGCCTATCGGCTTGACTTCGCGGATCTGACCGAGCTGATAGGAATACGATTTCCCTAGTTCGTTGATCTTGCCAGGTATAGCGGCGACCTCTTCGGCGTTCATCACCGAGATATGTGCCCGCAACGCCGAACCGCTTTTACGCGGCGGTAGCTCGATTCCTGGAACCGCCAGCGCGGAGAATGCCCCGCGAACCAGTGCGTTTGGCACCGTCAATAATAACCATCCGGAATCTGACAAAATCAGTCTTCCGGAAAGCTTAGCCGCGGCGGTGTCGTCCGCGGTTTTGAATAATTCGCCTAGCATATCGATTCCTAGCGGGTGAGCGAGAACGGGTCACCCGCTAGGTTAATGCCTACGTGATCGGCTGAGTAATTCACCCTGCCAGGTCAGACCGAGCACAAATCGCGGTCAACCATCAGCTCGGCGACCGCCGCTCTCCAGGTGGGCAGCTTTCGCATCCCGCGACTGAGCCACCAGGCCGGGTTCACCGCCTGATCAGCGTCGACCCCGTAGACCGCCTTAGCATCTCGTCGGCCGCTGAAAGGCACCAGCGAAGTGTAAACACCATGCCGCAGTGCTAACTGAGTACAGATCTCTCGCAACGAAACGGTGTCGGTGGACCCGACGTTGTAAAACCCGTAAGGTGCCTGACAACGCGGTTCGCATAAGTCCGCGATACACCCGGCAGCTGTACCCACGCTGACCGGTGATATCCGCCGGTCAGGATCGTTGCAGATCAGCGTGCAGTTGTTCTGCGATGCTTCCTGTAGACAAGCAGATAGCGTGTGAACCGCAGGGAACCGCTGCGAACGGGTTTCGCCAAAACCTAGCACATGACCAAATCTGGCTACGTAGAACCCAAAACGATCATTCGCTGTACGCGAGGCGACCGGATTAGCTAGCAACGTGTGCAACATCACCGTCCGCTCGGTGGCGGCGATTAACTGTCGCCATGGGTCATCACCTTTTACCAGCACCGAATCATATTCGGCATAAGAGTTGCCGTGTTCCGGCTTGTCGCCAAGCCCATAAATTCTTGCACTGGAACAGTGGATGTAACGACAACCTAATTGCTTAGCCTGAGAGACGAGCGACTGTGTCACTGCCACGTAAGCAGCCGTCTCGTCGATCGGTAGGTCTCCGCTGTCTGGATCGATCAAACAGTTCAGAATCACCCCTGGTTGTTTGTCCACGACGTCCGCACGGATCTCGGCTGAGCTTTTTCCGATAGCCCAACTGACCGGACGAGGTAGCACCCCGAGATTGTTCTGCCTCAACAATGCAATCAATTTGCAGCCGATCCGGGTGTCAGCTCCATAAACCGCAACTACGACCCGAGTCGCGGTTTTTTTACTACTGTCGGGGGCGAACTTGCGTTCTGGTACGAGTTCGAGGGTACGCATGTCATACTTCCTGTTTTTCTACGTCTGGGCGTGCTAGGGTTGAGAAGAAAGCTACCCGTCAGCATGTCCTTCCTGGACATATCGAACGTAACACCGACAAAGTCGTCGGCCTCGAGCGTGTGCTCTGCTGTAGTCACCAGGCTTGGTAAGTGGTAATAGAACGGCACGCCCTGACGTTCCATTGCCGCAGCAATCGCACTGCCCACTTGCCCGCCTGCCGACACCGCTGGTAGGTACTGGCCGACTAACGTAAGCATATGGCCGGTCATTATCAAGCAGTCTGCAACAGAAGCGTCAGCGTTCATCGCGGTCGGACACCAACCAAAGCTACCCTCGCAAGATGGGCGAGTCTGGTTACTTGAGGGAAATACGCGGTTAGGAGTGAACGGACTCCATACAGCTAGCAACCTTTGGTCGATCGTTAATTCACCATATCGCATCAGATCGCCCCACAGGTGGAAGTTGGGTCGCATCAGCAGGAACAGCTGGGAACGCGAAGTGTAGATCTTACCCAACAACTCGATCGCGCCTCTCCAAAGCGAGTACCCGTCGGTCCATTCTTTGGCTTGGTGACTCATCGGTTGATACCGCTTAGAGATCGTCACCCCTTCACTAGCCATGACGTGGATGTTCTCGAAACCAGCAGCTCGCAGTCGCTGAATTCCAATGTCCATGTACTTGGCGTCTTTGCGTTCGACAATAATCGCCGCCCGCCACTGATCGTTTTCCATGCTGCTTTCGCCTGTATCGACAGAGAAGGACTGCTAGGCTAGCCACTAACGTACACACGTTCATCACTAACCACTGGCAAATAAGTGACCCAGATGGGTCAACTTTAACCTGTTTGTCGGTCGATAAACAGCCAGCGACTCCTAGCTACCGCCTTCAGCTAGTCGCGAGATGAAATTAGTTGTGCTCTCGCCTGGTCTACGTCCGCTAAGGCCGCTGGCACCTGCTCGCGGCAAAGAAGCGGGTACGGTCGTTGGTTGCGTTGGTTGTGTTGGTTGCGGTTGCGGCGTTGGTTGTGGTGGTTGCGTTGGTTGCGGTGGTTGCGGTTGCTGCGTTGGTTGTGGTGGTTGCGGTGGTTGCGGTCGGGCTACGGTCGCTGTTGATGCCGGAGTCGCGTAAGGTTGCTGCGGGAGCGGGCCGTACTCCTGATATGCCTGCTCTACAAGTGGCTTAGCCCGGTCCGCCATCTCCCTTATCTGCGGAACGGTCATGCCGGTGGCTTCCAACACCGTGGCATCCATCCTGCGAGATACCGCATCCTGCGCGTTTAGATACGAATCTGTAGGGCGAAACATGTTCATATTGCCGTCAGTAAGCTCTTCCTGCATCTTTCCGATAGTCGCATCACCGATTCCGTACGTGGTCAGTTGTCCCGCCGCCGGTTTAAGTTTCTTTTCTGTACGGCTCAGTAACGAACCGAGCGGTCCCGCCGCCGGTATCCCTTTGCCAAGCCCGCGAAAAAACCCGTAGTTCCCGCCAATCGCCTGCCCCCATCCATTGGTGTCAATACCAGCCTGGCCGGCTACTGTATCCGCCGCACTACCCGCAAAATCGCCCGCGTAGCCGTACCCTTGGCCAAAACCCAACCGCTTCGTTGCATCAACAACTGTAGGATTGGTTGCAACCTGCTTAACTACCTGCACTGCCTTCCCGGCCCCTTGCTGAACTGCCTGAAGCCCGCGGCCACTGGCCTGAGCTAGCCTGGCCGCTGTCGGGGAAGCTGCCACGGTCTTTTGTGCTGCCTGCCTAATCGCGGTAGGAGCCATGTTACGGACAACCTGCATGCCGCCTGTAAGCAGTGCTCTCGCTCCCTGGGCAGCACCGCCTGCAGCTGCCGCAGGTCCGGCAACCATCCCGGCTGCAAGTGCCCCGGCGCCCAATCCGGCCCCCATTGCCGCCCTTCCAATATTGTCTCCGCTCATCCCCGGTTCGTTCCAAGCCTGCGAATAGGGGTTGTACATCCGATTGAACTGATGCTTATACGCCGAACCCGCGTTCATCACCGCACGAGGTGCGTTGCGTATCGCACTGACGGTACTGTCCGCGGCACCGTAACCTGCTTCCCAGACAGGGTCAGTAACGCTCTTAACGGCACTCCAAGGGCTAAAAGCGTGTTTAAGAGTGACCGAACGGTTCCCGGCAAACTCGCTGATTCCCGCTAATTTGCCGGTCCAACCGTCTGAATGACCGGTAGAGGTCGTTAGAAAAGCGATTTTTACTGCAGCTGAATGAAGCACAGCGTCATACCCACCAACTACTGGAAATGACCCATTTCCACCCCCACTCCCGGTTACTTGCCACCCGTAGGAGGGGTTTTCTTGGAACAATGCCTCCCTGTTAATTTGAAAAGCACTTTTGACGACCTCTCCCGCTATCGGGGTAGCTGGCGAGATCACGCCGACGGGAGAAGCCATTCCCGCTTGCGGCGACTTACGCAGCGTCGCCTTGTAACGAGAAGCCATCGTCTGTTTGAGATAGTCCTTGCCACCTGGTACCGCGTGGATATTAACGTCGCCGCGTGTTGATGCCATGGTTTACGCTTATCGAGAACGAAGTAAAGCTGAGATCGCCTAGGCTAAAACTGCCGAGCGATCTCGGCTTTACCGGCGGGCGTGATAGAGAAAATGTACCCGTCTCGCTCGTATTTACGAATTGCCCAGCCTTTCTCCAGCAGCGGCGTCAACACGGTAGGCACAAAAGAGTAGTTCGAGGCCCACTCAAACTCATCATCCGAAGTCAACCGCATATCGATCTTGATCTTGTTGATCAATGTCTCAGGATCGCAAGGACTGCTTTCTTCGAGTACCAGCAACGCTACCATCGGTGTTATCTTGCTGCGTCGCGACCTTGCTGTAATGGTTGCCGGTTTTACTTTCTTTTTAGCCACTAGACTTCCTTAGGAAGGGAGAGAGAGATAGCGGCGACAAAATCGATTTTGTCGCCGCATGTTATTGAAGACGCGAGACCGGGATTCGCACCCAGCATAGCCGAGATTATAGACGCAGCTACATAGGCTACCCGACTCCTACGGTCGGACCCGTCTTTCTCGTACTCGACCCGCCATTTCCGTGTGTCTACCTATTCCACCACTCGCGTTCTATCGCCTAACCGCCTTGTCCGATCATCATCTGACGCCCCTGCTGCCCCATTTGCTGATCCGCCTGCTCCAACCGCGTCCTTACAATCGCGTGGAACGTCTGGTAACGGTCGCGGATGATCTTTAGCTCGCGGTCCCGTGACATCGGGTCCATCCCGGCGAGCGTTTGGGCCAACGCCGTAGCTGCCTCTTCCATCTGGTCTGGCGCCATTGGTGGCACATACCCTGTGCTGGGTAGCATGCCTGCCATTGGGTTAGCAGCCGGATCGCCACCTTCTGCCGGAGCGGCACCGCCCGCAGCCGGATCGGCTCCACCCGCAGGTGGAGTCGCCATCGCCGCGTTGGACTGCTGTCGCTTAATCTGCTCTTCCTGGGCAGCTTCCTGAAGCTCCTGCGTGATTTCTGTCTCACGCATCGTCTGACGTGCGTTGTCACGGTAGTCAACGCCCATGCGTCGCATCGGTTCGCTCATCGCCAAAGCTCCGCTCATAGCCATCTGCGTCTGCATCATTAGCGTTTCCAAATCGTCAGTAATCGAGACTCGCTCGTGCTTACAGACAACCGGGTCGCGGCTGGCCAACTCAGAGACACGTCCGCTGATGAATTTCACCGCACGGTTAAGAATCGACGGGATTGATTTGTTGGTGGCCTCGAACAGGCGAAGTCCGACCGGAGCGGTCTGCAACGTTAACGTGCCACGGTACATCTCCACAGGAAACCCGCCGGCGTCGAGAAACTCGTCTTTGGCGTGACGGATCATGTCCGCAGGAAACAGCCGGTTGGCGTCGCCACCAAGGATATTAGCGTCCACTGGCATCTGCATTGCCTGCCAACTCGTCGGATTACTGCGGTGAGACGAAACCGCCTTAGCGAACATGCGAGAAAAGTCGGCTTGATTAACGCTCGCCGAAGGGCTCATCGAATTACCCCGCCCAACCGGAACCGCTTGCGCAGACGGCGAGACGATCTTCATCGGCATCACCCAGTCCAGTGCCAACCCCTGCGTGTTCTTTCTTAATAGCTGCAGCGTCCAGCCCTGACGGTTAAGAAAAATCGACCTCGGCAAACCCCAGCCACGCGTTTGCAGTCCCGTAATGGTCGGCTCTTTCGCATGAAAGATTCGATCATCACGGAACTTGAACAACATGTTCTTCTCGATAGCCTCAAGCACGTTGACATCGGCTTCGGCAAGTGTCTCAACGTCGCCTGACTGCACCGCTCGCTTGTAGTGCTCAGGAATTCGCCAGTAAATAATAGTGCGGTCGGTCCAAGCGTAATGATGGATAATCATCTCACGAGTCGGCCACTGCTTGATCTTGAAGTCTTCAGGGCGGCTTGATCGCAAATCATGCGGCGACCATATCTCGGTGCCGCGGTTCTCTCGTCGGCACTTCTGGCCCACGCACCTGGCAGTGAACTTACCGCTGCGATAACCGAAATCACTGCCGCTAGTGTCAGCCAGCGTCTTCATATCAATCCGCAGCCCGCAATTCGGGCAATCTAGAAAGCGGCGAATAGGTGCGTAAACAGAGATAAAATCGTTACCGTAGACACCCAAATTGAGCATCATACTGGCCGCGACCTCGCCCCAGTTGAGATCGTCTTCGAGCAACTGCCGCCATTCGTTCGCGGTCTCTTCATCCATCGGCTTCTTAGCGTTGTCAATCGACGAGATCTTCAGCTCAGTGATGAAGTAGTTGTATAGCCGCTCGAAAAGAGACTTGTAGTCGCCCGTGGCCAAGAACGCGTATTCAGACCAGTCCAGTAACTCCGCGAACGTCTGCGGAACGGCGGTGCTAGCGTAATCCAGGAAGTTCTTCGGGTAAGCGGCACTACTGCCGTTACCGCTGTACCGTGCGTTACCGGGACAATCGAATGAGGTGAGCTTGTCGTACATGCTAGCCGGTTGGTTGGTGGTCGTTCGGGTCGGCTGCTCTGGATCGCAGATGATCCTGCGTGCGGTCAGCGACGTCCCGAAGGATACCATTATCTAGCTCGGCTGCACTTTTGCCCCTATCCTTCGATTTCTTAGAATCTTCGGGATCAGGTGTCCGGCCAGGCTGAATCACGCCAAATTTATCCATCATGGTCTCACTACGTTGAAAATTGCGGTGTTGAAAACGCCAAGGTCGACGACCATCTTACCTCGTAACACCTCCAACGTCATCGATTGTGTTCCGCTAATAACTAGCTGCATCGATTCATACGGTGAGAAATCGATCTCGAGTTCATCGAAAGGAGATTCGCCGTAGCGACGATCAAATGTCATTGCTACCTGCGTCACCTGATCTTCGTCGTCCAGATAGGTCAACAACCAGTGCACTCGGAACCGCTGAGATACCAACTGCGACTGCTCTGTATACCTCAGCTGTATCGCGATGCCCGGCGACGAAGGAACACCACTTAGTCGAGGAATCTTTAGTGACGCTAGCGACGCGTCGGCAGGTGCGACGATGACCGGAGTGCGTTTGGTCACTACCGGACGTCTAACGCTGATTAAACTCGGCCCAGAATCGTCTACCCGCTGGTCGACGTGCCGTTTAACGCGAATGACTCGCTTGACCGTCTTAGTCTTTTTCGGTGTCGCCGGCGAGATCTCCGATACCGTCGCCGTCTTAACCGCTTTCTTGCGGCTGTTGGTCGTCGCCGGAAGGTCGTCCTGCGTCACGCGAACAGCAGGCGGCTTCTTGGTCCGCGGCTGCTCCCTCAGACGCAGCGCTCTGGCGAACTGGATAGCCAAAGCACCTACTGACGTCTTATCTCTTGTCTTAACGTCTAGCGAATTGAACTTATCCGTGGCTAGCGCAAACGCCTGCGACGCAATCTCCGGCGGCAACGGTACGGTGGGATCGAACTCCTCGTCGTCCTCGTCGTAGCTAACGGCCACCGCTGCGTTAAAAACCAGTGGTGCGTCTAACTCTTTAGGCTGGCCGTACTCGTCGCTGTATCCACTAGGGATAATCGCTTTACCTGTCATCGCTCTACCTTTAACTCGCCCACGAAATAAACCGTGGGCGAGCATAGCACAACGGTAACCTAACGTCACTGCAGCCTATCTACGTCTGCTTATAAGCTGACGCCTAGCAGGACGCGTTCCAGACTCCGCAGCAACACCCACTAAAGTTTCGAACTGAGCATTGCCCAACCAGAAATCCTGCTCAAACGACTCACTGGGTAGTAAGAAACCGCCAAGCTTCTCGTTCCACAGGTCTGCGCTAAAGCTGAGGTAGTGGTCGCTCACTCCGTTTTCCTCCTCGCCCTGGATGGCCAATGAACCTAGCAGCCCTTGCGGGGCCATCAAGCACATTTTGTCACCCACCTCACAGACATGTCCCTGCTGTTGTGCTGCGTCCCACAAAAGCGACAACACATCCTCGTGCGACAGTCTGTCTGGTCGAATCGCGTGACCAGCAGGCGTCGTCCAAACACCGATCGGCGTATATCGGCTGCAGTGGCCGGTACTCGCTGTCAGTATCGCGTCAGACGGGTAGGAATACTCCGTTCCATCTTCCATCACCAGGCAAACTCGCTTGCCGCGATCGCCAGCCACGATCTCCTTAATTACCCCGTTACCAGGGAACAGGATCTCGACAGGCTTAGCGAAGCCCAAGTGTTTGCCGGCGCCCAACAGCGACGCCTGGCGGTTATCCCACTGAGTGCCGCTGACCCCGTCGGCCTCAAGGTCATCGAGATAACCAGCCTGCATGACGGAGAATCCGCCGCTACAACAAACACCTTTCGCGTCTGCCTGATCAACAATGCTGGCCGCGGTCTTGAACATGGCCCGGGCGTGCTGAGCCGGAACTGCGTGACTGAGGTTATCACGCATCAAAGGTTCGTTCCCCAGCCCAAGGTTGGCGATCTCCACCTTCAACGGACGGTCAAATCTAACCAGCGGCGAGCCCTTTTCCATAGGGCCCATACGCAGTGTGCCAGGAATGCCAATCAGACTGCCAGGTCGCTGGCCGCCAATCCGGACATGCTGTAAATCTTGCGTAGCCAATCTAACGACCCGAAACGGCCTAATCTCGTTGTCAACGCTGTAGTTACCTACACATACAAAGACGCTATTGCCGTCGCCTCGCAGCCACGCGGTGCCTGCTCTAGGCGACAGAATGGTGTCATCCGTCGTGACGTCGCGAGATGCTTGCACACGGCAGGCAATGCCTGCAGCGAGATCGCACGCTGTGTCAACCTGGAGGGACAACCGAGGTCTCCAAGGCATCGCCTCGTTCTCGCTAACGACCAACTTGCCGGTTTGGTACATCCGGCTGTTAGGCAATTCGCCAGCGCGAGGGACGTCCATCACCACAGTCGCGGTGACGTCTCGCACAGAAATAACCGAAACTTCGTTCTCCTCCGGAGAGGAAAACAATGCATCCGGGCGAATCAACACCCGGGCCAAGCGAAACATGTTCGCAGCTCGCAATTGCTCACGACCGCGTCGATAGCCTCGCTGGGCGGCGTTCATACCGTCACCGGTGCGGTGGTTGTAATGAAGCATAATTTTTCTCTCAATCCTAAAACGAAAAAAGCCGTCCGATTTGGACGGCTTCGAAACCAACGATTGCTGCAACGCACAGCAACACCACTTAACCAAACAAAAAGTCCTCGTCCGGTATCCCGGTCAAGTCTGAACTAGGGTCAATGTCGTCGTCCAGACTTCCGACGAGCTCGCCGGTACTCTGAATCACTTCGGCAGTAGCCGCTGGGACAGGCAAACGTATGACCGCGGATTCCTCCCCGTCTGTGAAATGTACCAGGCATTCTTCCACCGTCAGCGGCAACAGCTCGCCTTTGACGATGAGCACCCGTATATCCTCTGCAGGAAATCGGTTTATCTCCCGCTGAAGAATCGCAGCAAGCTGCTGCAAATCAGAACACCCCTCGCATCGAGGGCGATTTCCCAACGTGGCCAGTAACAACTGGTATTTGTTGACCGGTGGTGGCGGCTCCGCCGTCGGCGACGGTTGAGACCGTTTCCGCTTTATCAATCGCTTTTGAGGAGGCGTTGATTTGGTGGACGACTCGGGTGCCGCCGGTGTCGGATGGTCGACGGTCGCCTGGGGTGGCAACGAAGACCGGCGGACTGCCGAGCGGGGAAGGGTCGAGGATTCGGTAGGGCTTGATACCTTCGGCGTCCGCTCCGCTGGACGCGGTGAACCGCTGGGAGGAGCGGGCAATGATTTTTTCAATAGCCGCTTCTTTGGTACCGCCACTGGTGGAATTTCGGGCTGGTGTATTTGCAATTTTGGCGGCATGACTTTCTTCGGGCTGCAAGAACAACGCGCACAAGGCTACGACCACCAGCGTATCGCCGTTAGACGTAATGTTAAATGCGAACGACGGAGCGTAAACCCCAATGATACGGTGTCCGCTTGTCTTTGCCTCCTGATTGAGCTTGGACGTAACCAACAATACGGATCTCTGCAGGTTCTGCTCCAGCTTACTGCCTGCAGACTCGTCTTCCGACGATAACCTCACTGTGGCTAACGCCGTCGACATCCGAGTCGACCAAGCCGAGCCGTCATCGGGTATCGCCATCTTCTCCAAAATCGAATCTGCCATGTTCTTCTTCTGCTTTCGTCAGTGGGTTTTGTTCACCCTGGGTGAATAATTCGCAAGCTCTCTCGCCGCGAGCATCCCCAGAAGTCCTCACCATAGCAAAATCGTACCGGGAATTCAGTGGCCAACCCGTCGAAGCTCGCAGCACCCATGCGTGGCGACCTGCCTCGACTACGACCACCTGCACCGCAACCGTGTCGGCTGCTACGTCGGTGATGACTTTGCTAGTAGAGACGAAAGGATCTCGCAGCAGAATCTCGCCTAACCGTACAAACACACAGCTCTTTGAGCCGGGCTCGATGAACATGACAGAAAGAATAAACTGCCGCACAGTCTCCCACTGCTCTTTGGGAATCGCAACAAGCAGATTTCCAGGAATCTGTACGTCTCGCCCGCGTTGCCCGTAATCAAACACCTCCGCTGGGAGCCGAATGCAAGTATGCGATGACGGCATACCTGTGACTCGCATCGATTCCGTTACCAGATCGATCGGAGCCTCCGGCAAGCAAAGGTTGAATATGAACGGGTTCAGCAGCACATAGTCCTCGTCCGCCGCGGTTAACGAAGTCGCAGATAGCCCCTTGAGCAGCTTGGCCGCGAATCTCTCCGCAGTAGTCTGCTCCGACGAAATGATACCGGACGGCAAGAACATGTTGTTAACCCCCAACTTTTTTGACCACGCGGCGTATCACTGTCTTGGTCATGGATACCACCTCTGCGGTCGCACCCGAGGGCAACTCACCCACAGCAGCAAAGCACTGCTCGATCAACCTTGCATCCTGGATCAGGCTGCCGGTGATCGATTGTCCCGCAGGGATCGTGCCCGCTGGCAGCAAATGCTCAACGGCGTGCGACATCGCCACGTTGGGCTCCTTGTCGACCTCCAGCAAAGCTTCCAGCGAGAAGTGCTGTGAAGCGTAAAACAAACGATGATCGATTTTGCCAGTTAGCTTGCCGGCCTCGCGAGTGAGCAGATTAGCGAACGAGAACGCGAACAGCAGGTGCTTCTGCACCAGCTTGCTGTTTTCACCAAACCACCGTACCGATACTCGCTCGGCATTCCGCGTCGCATCGCTGATTGCCTCGAACACTCGCACACGGGCCTGAGTCGGGCCGACAAGCTCGTCGATGACCTTCTCGTCGTTGACGTAAACAATCAAATGCATCGACTCCACTACCGACGTGTGGACTCGCTCAATCGCCGAGTCCGCCCATTTCTGCGGGTATTCGGCTTCGTACTTGGCGATCGTCGACGCCTGGGAGATGTTTCCAGGCACGCGAAACGGAGGTCGTAGAGCCTCCAGCTGCGAGTGTTCGATCGGGCTAATCGCCGCGGCGACAATGATTCTGACATCAGTTTCCGGGAACATAGTTATCCTGTAAGTATTGAGGGCAAAAGTCTCTCAGCCACATTGCCAAGAGTACGGCTTCACTAACGTCGTGCTGGTCCAGCACGAGCTTGTTGTCGCTGACTGTGCGTTTACCCACCGCAGAGGGTAACAACTCAGCCAGGCGGGACCGGCTGTGTAGCTTGTCAGACGTGAGTTTGTATCCACTCTTCCAATGAGAAGGTGATACCGCACCCCACTTAATCCCCATCGACCTGAGCGAATATGCCCAGGTATGAAAGCATCCGCCGGTTACCATGTAGCTCGACGGATGCGATTTCCCAATGTGCAGCTGCGGCTGCTCAACCACCACGAACAAACCACAGTAGCCACGCTCTTTGGCTAGCGTCTTGGCCCAGTTAAGTAGCTCAAGCATTTCGAGCGAATCGAATACCTTGGCCTTTCTGGGGCGTAACGTCTTATCTACATAGCGTGGTTTCGCTTTGTCTTTAGCTGTCAGCTTCTTGTAGCTGCCCTCCAGCTCCTGGTACGGCGTCGGCTTTCCCTTTGGGCAATCCGCCAGCACCAGTTCTTGATCGCAAACCATCCCAAACCCGCCGGAAACCCCGACGTCGACTCCGCAGGGAGCCAACCGACGTTCGGCTTTACCCATATTTCAACTAATCTTTCGTAGGAGGATTCACGCGGTCATACAGCCGCGATGCGGCTGTTTTAACCAATGACATCGCACGCGACACCAGCGAAGAATCCCGCAGCGTCGTGTCGACCTCTGCAATGATCGAATCACGAGACATCCCTAGCTGCTGTGCGTAGACCACCGAATCCCGTAATGTATTGCGGGCTTCGATTGTCGGATTGATCCGTTGATCGTACATCCGTAGTTCCACACCGGCCGCTGCGGCAATGTCTTCAAAACCCCTCTCCGGCGAAATGCCGAGCTCATTGGACTGCCTACCGATTACCCAGCATCGCGACATATGAAACAGTCCCAGCATGTACACATACGCAACCCTTGCGGCCATCGGCTGTGAATGCCAGCCCAGTGAATCAAGCGTCTGCTCGAAGGTCATGTGCAACTTCTGCTCCTCGGTGGGCACGTAGGCGGCCTTGATGTAATCCGCCACTAGCAAGTGCACGTTGCGGACATGCTCGGCGACAAAATCGTTTTTGTCGACGCCCGACTTGCCTATCAAGAAACCTGTCAACTCTGGCCAAGCGTTCTGCTTAAACGCCGCTTCGATGTGTTCGAACATGAACGCCATCATCACTGAGACGTCAGCCTGCGGGTTATGAATGCTACCACTGGAGTCGTTCCGGCAACGCGCCGCCAGAAACTTCTGAGTAAGTCGTTCATGTAATTCTTGAGGGGTCTTAGCGGCGTCTCGCATTTCAGTTTCCGATGATGTGTGTATCAATTGCCAACACGGAGCGACGACACTCTGTTCGCCCGACCCCGCAATGGCAACAATCTACACCAAAACCGAATAGGCAATCTGCGTTACGGCGAAATCGCTCGCGAGTCAATTTCTTGTTGCGGGTCTGCTGCGACCGGGATACACCCACCGAAACCACCTTAACGTCTCCCATCTCTCTACGCAGCGAAATCGCCGCCTCTAATCCTACTAGCAGCAACGGCGTGTACGACCCACAGTTACGCGGGCGACCGCTCAGAGAAAAATGGATCATCTTCGCTGTACCGCTACTGCATCTATCAATTACCTGCTCGGCTGCCGTCCGCCCGGTCAAGACGCGATACGCTATCAGCAAGTAAATACGCGAACCACCTTTATCGACACGAACTTCGACACCAGTGATTACTGCACCGCAGTACTGGTCTCTCACTATTTCGCCGGGCGGGCAAGCCCAACCCCTAGCGAGCCTGGCGTGGTTGGCTGCCAGCCGGTACGCACACCGCCGCCGAATCGCAACCGAATCGGGACGCGATTCTGCGTCGCCTACGGAAATCGCCACCGCCCGGCGAGAGTAGTCATGAGATAAGCCTAGCGACCGGCAGATCTGGAAAGCGTCCGGAACACCGTTGTTCTCGGCCATTACCTGCAGCAACCCCATAAACCGCAGCTTGGTTTTTACAGCGGAGAATGCAGGAAGCTTTACAAAATCGTCGTTACTGACAAGCACTGCCAGCCTCCCAGTCCCGAAGTGCACGTAGATCGTGTGACACGTCCGGGATGATCCTGACCAGCTCTTCCGTCTTAGCGTTAAACTGCCAGTACGCCACCTGTAACGTAGCCTCGATCGTCCCTGTCTCCCAATCATCGCCGAGCGTAAACGCATAGCTTGTTGAGACGGCTCGCATTCTCCCGACCATTCGCAGCAACTCGAAGTAGTCCGCACCGGAATTAATCGCATGACACACCGCGTCAGCGACCAGCTTCATGGCCGACTTGCGGCTGTCAATGATGCCCTCAGCGACGATGTCACTGATCAGCGGGCCGTCTTCGCCAAAGTAGTAAACGCTCAGCCCGTCGCCGGTTGCCACCATAGCAGCCCGTAAACCCTGGTCTTCTGGCGAATCGAAGAGAAGACCAGGGGAATAAAAACTACCGACGATCAGCTCGGATTGATAACCCGGCGAACAAGCTTCTTCTTTTTCGCGGGCATGGGAGGATTGGTTGGGGATTTTGTCACCTGCTTGGTCTGCGGAGGAACTGACTTCGCGGCCGGCTGCGTACTTCCCGTGCGCGACACCTTCTTAAGTACCGGTACACGTGTCACGGCCGCGGCAACCGGTGCCGCTAACTTACCTTTAACTACCTTGCCCTGTACTATCTCGCCCTTAGCCGGATTTGTTGCTGCGGCGTTACTTGCCTCCGCAGCGGCCGCTAGCTTCCGCTTGGCCTTCGACTGGCGATCCTCCAGGTCCTGATTCTTCGCTGCCAAGCGAGCCTGGGTCGCGTTTCGCTGATCTGACAACCGCTGAATCACGTTGTCCAGCACCATGATCCGGTCTTCGCCTGTCTCGCAGATCGTCTCGTAGGCTTCCTTGATCGCGATACATCGCTCTATCGCTGTGGCCGTATCCTTGGAGTCGACCGATTCCAGATCGCTGATAAACGTTTCGTTAGACAGCGGGTCACTCGAATCGATCAACTGCTTGGCACTTTTAATGATCTTGCCGAACATCGTCACAATTCTTTTTGGCTTGCTGTCTTTCTCGCCCAGCTTATCGTTCTGCTCGTCCGCCCAGACTTTGGCCGACTTGATTGACCACTTGTTAAACTTGATGAGCGAGAAGCATTTCTGCCTCGCCTTATCCGTCGGTAGCGACGAGATCAATATCAGGTGACCAGCGCTGATCGAAGCGTACGCCGAGTTCGCTGAAGCGTTGTACTGCTCTATCTGCTCGAAGAACTCTCGCTTAATGGTTGTGCCGACCAACAGATAGAGCTTCTTGGTCGCATCGTCCAAATGGTGCACTTTCCATAGCCGCTCGACTGCGTCATCTCCGTAGCCTTCCGGATTGCGAGCTATCGTCACAACGTCCGTTGCCATCATGTAGAACAACTTGGCGTCATCAGCCGCCCGGCTTCGCAAACCAGTTTCCCACCTACGATTCACATCTGTCATCAGTGGATTGAACGTCTTCACGGTGGTCAACACCAACTGACCCTCGGTAGCGACCTTCTCCGTCGTAACCGCCAACTCGTCTCTATTCGCCATATTAGCCCTTCACTGTAGAAACTCTTGTCCGGTAGGAAATTTACCCGCCGAACACTAAAGAAAACGCAAACTGTCTGAGCGGCATCGAACGATTCAGATTCGTGTTCGCTGCCTGTAGTAAACACTTTGTGTAGATATCAAACAAGGTAGGTGCTCGTCTGGTGTCCAACGTTAGCGAAGAAAGTATCTGGTCAACTAGCTCCGCGGATACCCCCAGTCTCTCCGCCCTACTTACCAATTTCGACCGTCCCGCCTGCAATGCCTCAGGAGATAAACTTCGCGACCTTGCCTTCGCTATCGCGGAAGAAATTTCTTCCGATGACATCTGGTATCCAGACAACGTATCGGCTGACTGCATCATCCGATCTCGCAGTTTCGCTCCTCGGATGTGCAGCACACGAGTGTCAGCGTAGAACCGGTCCACGCTCCACTGACGGCTAACCGAGTCGAGCACCACACACGCACTGCGTATCGCCCTGCCAGCAGTCTCACTGTTCTGAATCACCGCCCCCTGCTTGAGCACCACCTCATTCATCTTGATCGTGTCACTTTTCGCTGCGTAAACAGCGGTCATGTCTCGACCATGTATCGAGGCAGTATAAAACTTCAAGTTACCTCGCAGCGCCTCGCACGCCATGCTGAAATAATCGTGTACCTCGAAATTCGAAACTACGAAGTACGACCTACCCACAAACCCATCAAGCTGCCGTCGGTCTTCGGAGACCACCGCCCGATGGCCAAGCATCGCTACCTCGCGATGCTTGGCTAATTGATTCACTATCCTCGCGATCATCGGATTGATCTCACCCGGCTGAGTACTGTGTCCAGCCTCGTCTGAGAGCATAAATCGAACCAATTGATTAAGCCCTTTGCCCAAGACGGCAAAGTACTGGTTCGCCCCGACCGCCGTGATCTGGTACTTGCCTGCCATCAAACAGCGAGCGTCGAGATAGATCGACTGAGCACTGTCGACCTCAATCAGGCGTAGATTCTTGGCGTCGGCCGCTAGCAGGCCCACAAAAAGCCGTTTACCTTCTACGCCCGTAAAGTCGAGTTTGCGTACCGGAACAATCATCGCTTTTCCCTACTTTGAACCCATCAGCTAATGATCACGCCGTAACTGCTCAACAGCGTGAATAGCTGTTCGACCGGCTCGACCGCTAATCGCTCCGCCGGATCGCCAGGAATAGTTAGCCGGATCGAAACACCTGGCAAATCCGAGTCATAAGGAATTTGATGCAGGGCCACGGTCCCGGCCATGCTCGGCCAGCGTATCAAAACCACGACCGGGCGTCCCGCTATCTCGTAATGCCTTGCCGCTCGCAGTTTAAAAAACTCTTGCACGAACGGCTGCGAAGCCATCTTCTGCGCAGGAAACAACTGGCCCAGCCCCGCTGTGTCTCGCAAATTCTCTCGCCGGTCAACGGTGATGTAAACCGGGAAATCAGGGAACACCTCGCGGAAATCCTTGATCCTAGGTTGCCCTCGCTTTCGCTGCTCGGCGTGGTCATAGACTCGCTGACGCAGCGTCGGCGGAAGCTTAATGCCGCGTAGCAAGTCGGCGGTTGCCTTGGTGTCGAAGTCGGCGTCCCGGCCCTCCTTGCGAGACAGCCTAGCGGCCAACTGATCCCTTGGACTAACCATACGAGTCATCCTCGTCGTCGTCATCGATCATGTCCGAGTCGTCATCACCGTCAAAGGTTAGATCGTCGAGACCCAGGTGCACCGCGTCAAAAGTCTCGTCGTCTTCAAACCGGTTGTGCTTTAAAGCATCCACGTAATCGTCCAAGCTGTCGCCGCCTTCTTTTGTGGCGAAGTCCTGCAGCTTCTTCATCGCCAACCGGTAATCGACGTTTGAGTCCCACTCGTACCCATCGTCGATACCAAAGACCGCGCGTATGCCCTTGATGATCGTGTCTCGCTTTTCACGCACCGCGGCAGTTTCCTCCAACTTGTCTTCTTCGCTAGGCTCAAGCATCCGGCCAATCACGGACGCGGTAACCGGTTTCGCTTTCGGGATACCCAGCGTGTCGCTGTAGAACGACCCCTTAGTTACCTCCCTGAGATGAAGCACCGCATCAAGCTTAGCTACCCTCTCTTGTGCCCCCTTACTAACTCCCTGGGCGTTCGTCCTGCCCTTTTTCCAGCTCATCAAGAACGGGGCGATCGCTTCCTCCCAGTGCCACTGGGTGATCTGTCTAGCGACCAGCACTGTCTTGCCGTCGTTTCGCTTCTTCGGCAACACGCGGAACCGCCAGCTCACTCGGATATCGAATTCACGTCCGTTAGTGCCCGCGGAATTCTTATCGTTTCCAATGCGTATCGTGCGGTTCTCGATCTCGCTGCTGCTATTGGGACGCGGATCGCCAGAAACCCATTCCCGTACCATATGCGTCACTAACTCGTAGGTCGCCTGGAAGCGGAGCTGCTTGCCGCCAGATTTAGTGAACTTGACCTTCTCGTACGGCTTCGCGTCGTCCTTTTCTTTCTCCTTGCGATGGTTGATCAAGAAAAGTGAGATCGGGAACCCTGAGATATTTGAGGACACGTTCTTGAGATACGGGCTAAGGATCAACGCCTCAATCGGGAAGCCGCGTTTCGTGCTGCCCTCCTTCTCGATCTTATTCTTCGTCTCCAGGGCATTCGCACCCATAATCGAGTCGACCCCCATCAGCACAGGAAACTTGTAGCCAGTCTTAGGAGCCCCATCGATACCCTTGGTAGCCATCGTGTGCACGATCGCCAGCCGCCGAGTAATCTCATCCATCATCTGGTTCATGTGCCTGACCCGAACGGAAAATACCGCGTCTCGTGATCGCTTGTCCCAGCCGACGACCGAGCGGATCAGGCTAGTCGATACCTTGCCTTCAGTTAGAATCATGTCGAGCCATCCGCCGCTATTCTTGAAAAAGCGTCCGAACTCGTACATCAACATCGTCTTGCAGGACATCTGCGGGCCGTTGGCTTCAATTACAGTGCCCATCGGCAGTACCGCACAGCCAAACATGTACTGCAGCATGAACGGAAGCGGAATGCCTAGCTGAAACGTATCGGCACCGAAGCCTATCAAACTGTCCTCGCCGATCTTCTTCTTAATCCGCTGCTTCTCTAGTATGCCGTTGTAAACACTCACGAACGATTCCCGCTCGGTGGCTCTCCGTGCGTGTCTGTGAGAAACGCGGGTGTTAATCTTCTCAACGGTCTCGCTGTCTGCCTCGCTCAGCCTTACCGGTGTTTTCGTTTTCCTCTTCGCGGCCGCGGGTTTCACCGCTGGTTTCACGCTGGCCAGCGGCGGTACCGGTAACGCCGCCACCGGTAAACTAGCCGCGGTAGACTGTGGTGCTCGCCGCCGCGGGGTTGTCAAACTAGTTATCTTCTTCTTCGCCATGTTTGTTTATCGTTGAAGTTTTTTTGCGTTCCCTTGCCGGGGCGGCGACAAAAACGATTTTGTCGCCGCCCGTTGATTGCTGCTAACTAGGACGGTAGACCGTCAGTAGGTCGCTTTTTCTTGGCTGGTGGGTCCGCTTGCGGCTGTGGCGTCGCTTTCTTGACCACTTTCTTAACCACTTTCTTAATCACTTTCCTGGTCGCGAAGACAGCGGAAACGCCGCCAGTAACTACCTTCTTCTTGACCGGCGTCTCTACTTTACTCGTGCGAGTTAAAAGCGAATTCATCCCGTCTTCAAGCTCATGCAGCTCCTGCGGTTTAGTTACCGCAGACTTGCCGCTAGTCAATGCAGCAAGCTTGGCTTTCGCGGAGTCGCTCACGTAGGCGCCCTTTTCCTTCGCCGGCGGCTCGTCGCTGACGTCGTACTCTTCCACGTCGTCATCGTCGTATGGGCTATCTGAGTGGGCCGCGGACGATTCATCACTGTCGTCGTCGTCGGAATAACCGTTCCCTGACGGCATGGCCACCTGAGCACTTGCCTGCAGGATGCCGCGAACTTCCGCCGTCATCAGTTCCGGCGTCGGTTTGAACGCGTAATACATTACTTCCGGCTTCTTCTTAAACGCCGAAGCCAGCTCGATCATCTGCTCGGGAGCCGACATCAGGCGGAAGTAGCTCCAGATCTCGTCGTAATTCTCCAGGACGCTATCGGACAAACCTTCCTTGGCGATCAGCTTCGCCTGGGAATAGGTGACGTCGCGTGTTTCGTCGCCAGGTGCACAAAGACGCACCTTCGAAGAGAAATCGACCGAATAGTTGCCGAACGTGCTGCGTTCGCCTTTCTGCTTGCCGCCACCGCCTTCAGCTTCCGGATCATATTCTTCCTCGGAATCGTCGGCGTCCATCTCGATCTTCTGCGTGACTTTACGGCAAAGAATTTCGCCGACGGTCTTGTGTTTATCGGCGTTGTAAATCACCACGAACTTGCCGGTTCCATCCAACGCCGTGAAGTCGCCATGCACGTAGGTGTCGTTAAACGCGTCGTTCGGGTCGACACCAGGCGTCTCCAAACAAGCGGCCTCAATGAGTGCCTGCATCGCCGACCCAGACAGCATCAGTATCTGGGCCTGATCTCGCCCGCCGGCTCCGCGAAGGTAACCTTCCTCCAGCCGCAAGCGACCACCTTCGTAGAGCGACAGCCAAGGCACGAACCCGGTACGCATCTTCTTCGGATCAATCAGTGCGACATCCTTGAAGCCCGTATCGTTGCTGGCAAACAAGTCGAACCACAGCTTCGGATTAACCTTCTTGATCTCGCAATCGACTCGCATGTCCTTGCCGGGTCCGGATGCTGCTTTGACCGCTTTCTTGATCCGGCTGTACAGAATTCCATACGGCGAAGTCAGCACGCCGCCGCCTTCCTCATCTGCGGCGTCTGCGGCGATAAACGTCCGCTGGTCGTCGCCAATGCCTACACTGCGTGCGACGTCGGCTAGGAAGTACCACGGCGTCAGCCCGGCGACGCCATGGTCGTCTCGGTACGCCATGAACTGCTTCTTAATCTTGCGTCCGGTCGCGTCCGACGACACGATCGTCGGCACAATATGACCAACCGACGGGATCGCATGCGTCTTAAAATCCGGAAAACAAATGCTTGCCCTGACTCCCGCTTTAAAGATCTTGAAACCTGGAATGCCCCCTTGGACTTTGGTCTCAACAGTACTTGGTCGTCTTCTCTTAAAATCTGCCATCGTTGTCCCTAATTCGTGAAAAAGTTGCGTCGCCGCTGCGACCAATAAACACCCCGCTTGGACCTGTGCAGCCAGCGGTCTGGATCATTGTCGTCCAATTTCCAGTCCGCCAGTGCCGGGTCCAGTCCATAGTCAAGGAACCGGGCAGGATCCGGTACCTCGCCCCAGCCACCGTAGATGTCGATCCCGATACCGAATCGGTAAACCTCATCATTGGCTGTCCGGTGGCCTTCCAAATCGGTCTGACGCAGGGGCACCGCGTCAACCATGCACCGCTTAAAAACTCCCGCGACTGAATCGATCACGTGCTCCAGCTCGTCCGCCGGGACGTGCAAAATAAAAGCATCGTGAATCTGCAGAGCCAGTTTGTACCGCATCTGCTGCCGGTCGCGATAGTCGATGATATTTCTGGCCGCGATACTCATCGCATCCGCCACACCGCCCTGCATCGGAGCGTTCATCGCCTCTCGCCCAAACGCCTTCCGCTTCGACTCGTCCTTCGTGTACGGGAACCGGCGAAGACGTCCGAACATATTCCGCATCCAGCCGGGCTCGACACGGTTGCGACAGTTTTCCAGTAACGCTTCCAACTGTGGGTATGCCTCAAACACCGCTTCAATCATTTCACCAGCTTCCTGCTCGGTGATATACACGCCTTCCTGTCGAACCGCGATTGCAATCGCTCTAGCTGAGCGTCCGTACATAAGGCCGAACAGAACACTCTTGGCAACCGTCCTCAAATGGTCTTTCTTAATCCCCTCCAAAGCCTTCTTCGTCGGCTCACAGGCGAGCCTAAACGCTTTCACCGTCAGCGATGAGTGGATGTCGTAATAATCCGGATGGTCGTCTTCCAGTAAGTTACGCTGGCAGTGCTCAATCATTTTCAAATCGCCCGCCTGAATAGCCGCCATCATCAGCTCGGCACCTGAGTAATCCGCCTCGACGAGAAACCAACCAGGGTCCGGTACGAAGATCGTCCGGATCGACTCGCTGAACTGGCTACCTAGTATCCGCCGGTAATCCTTCTCGCGGCTCTTGGACAAGTTCGTCAGGTTGGGGTCGTAACTCGCCCAGCGACCCGTCTCGACAGTCTGTCGAACACGCGTCCGCACCCGTCCGTCGCCGCAAATCATATGAACCACGCCGCTGTCGTAATCGTTCCAGCCGTCGTCATCTTTAACCAGGCTGTCTTCGCTGTCCTTTACAGGCTCGCGAATCAGCGACTTCAATGCCTGGTCGAGGAACCGGAAGTCCCGCAGCAGCCCGATTAACTTGCCGTGATCTTCCTGCCGAACTACCCACTCCGAGTCTACCTTCCGATAGACCCGAAGTTTCTCGCCGGAGTAAAACATCTCGCCGAGCGTCTGCTTGCCTGTACTAGGTGTACAGGTGTTGCTAGTCTTCTTAACCGCTTCCTCCCACTCCATCGGATAGCGGCCTGTCGTCCGCAGCGGTACCGCACGAAGTGTGAAAGCTCCCAGCGGACGGATCCGCTTACGCTTGCCGTACTGCTGGAAATAGCCGTTGTACTGCTCGCCGAAAAGCGCCTCGGCAAACTCGAACCGGCTGCGTGGGTTAAACGTTGGCCATCGCATTTCCTTCCGAATGTCGGCCAATAACTGATCACGCTTGACTGCAAAAACCTCCGAGAAGTAATCGATCTTCTTACGGTCTACCGGCAACCCCGTGGAGTTAATCTCCAACACCGCCAGAGCCGCACGGTGGCTAATCCAGTAAGCCCGCGTGCAATCATTGCCCAGCCGATCTGCTTTGAGTCGCGATAGGTAGAGCTTGCCCAACTGCAACTCGGCAGCCGCGTCCCATGCACCGTACGTATAAAGCAAATCATCGGGTATCCAGCCGTAACCGGCCTGCAGCTCCCGCAACCGTTCATCGTGATCCCATTTCTGCCTTGTGTAGGTACGCCTGGCCGTCGCCAGCTTTAACTCCGCCCGTCGCAAAGATTCCAGATTGTCTATCCAGCCTCCCGTTGCCCGATTACGTGCCCAGCGTTTCGCCAAGGCTGCTTTACGAGCCTTACGGTGTTCCTTAGCCGCTGCGTTGTAGGCTGCCGTCTGCGTAGCGAACAACAGCGTCTGGTCTTCTTTCGCCTGCTTCTTACAAGCGTCCAAAGCGTTCCAGTAAGGTGGCAGATTAAGATGCGTCGCCACCTGCTCGTCCAAGCCAAACTTCGCGGTCTCGTCCCAAGCGTGAGCCATCAGCTCCGTCGCCAGTCCACCCTCGCCAGCGTAGACACCACTGGGCTTCTTCGCCGCGTCATACTCCTTTCGTAGGTCGAGCCCGCTGTAGACCAACCACTCTAAGTCGGCGACGAAGTAATGACCGACAACCCGCAGACCCTGCATGTACTGCTTGCACATCGCCATCGCCGCCGCCATCGCCCCTTCAGTCGTTACCTGCGGACCATCGTCTGTCTGCACGATGTGCGTGAACCGTGGCTGCCCTCCCGGATGCGTTAAAGCGATCACTACCGCGTGGTCGTCGTGATAGCTGAACTGAATGCATCGCAAGTAGGACCCTTCGTTTTGCGGGTGTGCTCCCTGCCACTCGGCATCCCATGCGACTAGCTTGTCCTGGCACTCCTCTCGCATCTTCGCCAGTGCCGCCTCGAGATCGAAGAGATTGCCAACGACGTCCACCTTAATTACCGCTAACCCGTCTCCTAGCTTGCCGCCCTCGATCGCCACGCCGCGAAACAGCCGCAACTGCCTCTCGAATCGCTGCTCGACGTGCGTAAGGTACTTCGACGCTTCACCTGGCCGCTGGCGATCATGCAGCACCGCCGCGGGTGAAATCGAAGCCGTGAACTGGATCTCCGCGGGTTCAGGGTCGCTACCGAAGCTGACAGCGAAATCCACCGCGACTTTCACAAACGCGGCCTCAGCCTGCTTAAGGGTCGCTCGCTTACCGAGCACTGCCTTCACGGCGTCCGCACCTTGCAGCAACACGAACTTCGGGCGTACCAACAATATCTCCTGCCACAGCAAGTGGATCTGGGCGTCCACCCACAGCCGCGGCATGGATGCCTTGCCCCAATCCGGCGGCTCGGTCTTGAGCACCGTCGTCAGGTAAATCTTGCTCATCTCGCTCTCGGTCCAGCCAGCGCCGCGAAGGCTGGTCCGCAGCACACTTCCGAGATCGCCAGCGTAAATCCGCTGAGCCGCCAGATCCTGGTCATTAAGCCATTTGCCGATAATCATGATATCGGCCGGCTCAGGTCCCCGGGTCACTCTATCCGGGTTGGGATACCAAAGATGGCCGCTGACCACCTGCATCTGCTTTACGTCGCCAGCTGCGTTGAGCGAGAACGGCATCATGTAACCGCCTTGCCCGTAGAGGCACCGCCGCAGTACGTACTCAACTGCCCGCTCCTGTTTGCGGGCCCAGTTCTCAATGTCCCGGCCTACCGGAGGAAGCGACCTATTGTTTAGGCTTATGATCGGCTGGTTTGCCGGTAGCCGCGAGCTGATCACAGCGGCGGTCACCGGCCCGGCTTGATCGTCGCTCATGAACTAACCGGCGGAAAGAGCGAAGGCTGACCGGGGTGAGACGACGTCCGTCGCACCGACCTTTTATTGCGGGGTTCCTCATCCAGACCTCGCCCTCGCGGTGGATGAGTTGCTGCGGATAAATTAGCGTACTCAGCCATTACGGCTTTTTTATCGTGGCCATCCACTTCCGCAAGCGGCTCGTCAGCCACCTTACGACTGGCAGCTTCTAGCGACGCTGCCTGCTCCACCAGCAGTTGCAACTTGTTGTGAGGCTTACTGCCTCTAAGTATTGGGCCATGTAATGGGACCGATTTTGCGGCGAAATAGTCCACTAGCACACACAGTTGCAGTAGTACCTCCGACAGACCGGACAGCAACGATGCCACTATCACTGGTGGCGGTTCGGGTTTATCGAAGCTTAACCCGACCGCGTTGGCACTCTCTTTGGCTGTCCCCAGCGACACGCCTTTGTAACCCTGCTCGCCGACAAAAACGATTTTGTCGCCGCTCCGGTTTCGCCACGCCGCAAGCTCGCCCTGTATCTCCTTCAACGACATTCCGTCGAACTTCTTGAAATTCGCCTCCAGGTACCTTGTTGCGCCCACGATCTCTAAAATGGTCAACCGGGGATGCCTGACGTGTCTGGCGTTGATCTTTTTCGGTTTAACGTCGGCTTCCATCGTTTTTTGAATTTCTGCCGGCATAGTCGCGTCCTCTACTAGTTTTATGGTTCGTACAAAAATCGGCATGGTTTACCTTCCTCTTCAGCGTGGCAATTGCGTCAGCCTTTTATCGATGTGCTTCCAGATATACGACCTGGCGAGACTACCGGGATCTGACCATCTTGGTAGCCAGACATCGTACACGGGAATCTCGCTCGCCTTTTGAAAAGCCACGACAGCCGACCAGATGTGGTGCGGCTGCTTGCGTAACCTCGCCTTGTGGTCTTGCGCCGGATCAAGCAAGATTACGATCTTGGCTTCGTCGCCGTGCGCCTGCATCGCCATTACGATCTTCTTCACCTTCTCTGGCCCGCAATTTTTACCCAACATGGCCGCGGCCTGCGGTCCTACGGCCCAGCGGTCTCCTGGGCCCTCGACGATCACAATCACAGGATGCTGCGACGCCTCGTCCAATCCGTAGACAATGCCGCCAGTCGGATTGGGCGAATGCACCCACTTATCTCCAGCCCCGTCCTGAATTAATTTCCTCGCCGTCCAGCCCGCTAGCCTGCGAACACCTTCCTCGTCTTTGTAAAACGGAACTATCAACCGGTTGGCGGCCAGCGAGTTGACGGATCGTGGCGAAAGACAATACTCGACCCCGTACTTGTCTGACAGCTCACGAGGGTCGTAACCTTTGCGAATGCAAAACTGCACCGCCGGGTGCCTGATGTCGTGTCCGGCAAGATACCGCAGCGACTGTGTACCGCCAGGCATCACCGCCTTGCGACGCACCTTAACTACTTGCTCCGCGGGCTGCACGACGTAGGGTTCGGCGCTCTCTAAGATCTTCTCAGCAAACATACGGCGGTTGGTGTAGCTCGCCTGACACTCTTCGTTGTAGCAGTGACACAGCCACAGGATTGTGCCGCCTGTAAACGGATCGCGGGTTCCCCACAAATGGTTAAACCACAGCCTTCCTTCTTTGCCAACTCGGTTTTCACCGCAGGCAAGGCAAGGGACATTGTATTCCTCGCCAACATCCTCGCCAGCCGTCTTTGTCAACCGTCCGGCGCCGTTATACGTGCTGGTTCCTTTTACGAAAACACCAGCTTCACCTGGCCGGTGCAGGCCGACGTTAGCCTCCCCAAAAACGGTGCACAGCCGCCTGTAAAGTCGTGGATTTCTTAGCTTGATCATGCTTGATCGATCGCTATCCGGGCGTTTACGCCCGCCATCTTCCTCGCCTCGTCGCGTTCGACCACGCGGTTGCCAGTAATGACCAAGTCACCGCCCGCAGGTTGCCAGTTGGAATACTCGCCATTGAGCTGGCCCACTTGGTCTGGCTGGGGCTTGCCGCGACGCACCTTAGCCTGTACGAAAATTGACAAGAACGTTTCCTCAGTTGCCTTACCGTTTACAAATCCGAAATCGCAGTTCTCGCAAAACGATTTACAACCTTTCCACTTAGTAGGGTTGGGCCGTGTGCCACCTGCTTTGTCGCCCTCTTCCGCGGCCAGCTGGTGAGAAATAAATGACCAACAACGCAGCGGGTTAGTTATCTTTCGTTTGACCTGCAGCGGCAAGTCAACCAGCAGCTCGTACTCGGTCTCCCTGTTCTTCTTCGCTGTGTAGGACCTCGCGATCGCCGAAGCGTAGTCAAGAAACACAGCCGTTACGCCAGGGCTGCCGACTGACAACTGATGCTCCTGAATGAACTCGTCAATCCCGTCGACAAACCGATTAGCGTAGTTGGTCAACTTGTCGTTGCCGCCTGTGAAGTCGACGATGTACAGAGAATCCTTGATCTGGTTCCGCAGTCGCTGAATCCGGTCCCACTCCGCCAGTGGATAAGGACCATTACCAGATGCCGCCAAACTAAGGTGCTTGCGGAACTTCTTAACCTCGTATGGCTTATAGTCACGGCCACGGCTGAATACCTCGGAAGTATCCACGCTATTGAGATACTCTTCGATCGTTGTCCGCGGGACCCTCGCTCCATAAGCAAGAATGTTCGACAGTGGGCCTAGCAACATCTCGTAATTGAATATGTACGTGACCGTCGGACGTGCGCCGTTCTTAGTGGCTTCGTGTATTGCAATCATCGTCGCGTCAAGTGCGATCTGCGACGATAGCGTCGTCTTTCCTCCGCCCGACGGCGCCGCATGCCCGATCACTTCGCCAGTCGCTGGGCCCGTACCGCCGGTGTAGATGTCGATCAAAGGATTACCGAGCATCGTGAACTTGCCTGGTTTACGCTGATCCAGCGACGAGCCTAGCGGATTGTCGAATTTGTCGGTGTCGGTGACCAGTGCTTGCCGTAGTTCAACCTGCGTCGTCTTGAGCATCTCACCAAGATCAACGCTGTCGATCACCTCTTTAAGTCGCTCGCGGATGCACTGCTCCTTAAACGCATCCATGTAGGGTGTCACCGACTTCACCAGAAAGTCCGGGTCTTCGGTAACCAGCGACTCCACTAAACGGTATACCTCCGCCAATTCCTGTTCGTCCGATTCGTCGGAATACTCGTTGCCGGCCATGTCCGCCAGCAAATTACTGCGTAGCACCGGCGGCGAGGGTAACCTGCCGTGTTCGTCAAAATACTCTAGCAACACGTCCAAGATAAACCGGTACACCGCGTAGGCATCCGTAAACGTATCTTCCCGCAATATCTTTGAGGCCCGTCTGACAAGCCTTTCGCTTACACAGATAGCCGCAAACAAGATTCGCAGCTTTGCCTGGGTCAACACCAGCATGGTCAACCCTTCATAATCGAGTAAAAATCTTTAAGCTTTTTCAAATGGTTGACCACAAACGGTAACCGTAAATCGGTGTACGCAGATGGACACTCTAAGTACTCAAGCACCGCCAGGTTAATCAGCTTCGAATCTTCTGCCTTCAAACCCTCGGTCGCGTCCATCGTCGCGACCATCAGCACGTGGCTGTTGACCGAAGAAACGATCTCCGCGGCCAGCTGTGCATCTGAAGGCGTAGAAGCAAACAAGCTGCTGGCGGTGGTCTTTAGCCGTTTGATCTTAGCAAGATCGCTGGTAATAGCCGTCGCCGCTACCGCATAGGTTTCATCCTCTAGAATATTCGGGTCCACCCGGCACGCGCCCACCTGCGTAAGCGTCGGCGCCTCCGGCTCGTTCAATGCCTGGTACCGCCGCATCTCGTACCTTACCGCCTGCAACGGGTTAAGCTCGCGGCCGACTAACAGCATCATCGCTGCTCGCCATTTAGCCAGCCCATCCTGCTTATCCGCCTTAGGTGGTTGGTAAGTCTGCTGCTGGCCCCTCTCTGCTTGATATCGTCGATACGCGTGTACGTACCCTCGCCTAAACACCTGCGTCAAATAGTTGACACCGCCTTCCCCGATGACCAGTAACGAATTGTCTGGACTCATTTCGGTACCTCGTCCTGTGCATACCCCAGACCTTTGTAAAGCTGGCGTCTGACTCTGGACTTCCTGAATGCTGCGTCGTGGAACACATCCCAAAAATCGATCAAACGGCCGAACTCTTTGCCAGCGGACTTACGCGTCAGTCGCCCGCTGATCTGAGTCGCATCGGTCGTACTTGCCGATCCGTCTGCTCGCACAAGCGTACGCAGGTGCACGAAGTCAACGCCACGTCGCCACACGCTGTTGCAGATCGCTAGTGGTAACTTGCCACTGATCATCGCCTTCTTCGTCGCCAACAGTTGGGCCGCCGTTGGCGACACCTCGTCAATGCCGACCACGCCCATATCCTGTAATCTTTTCCAGTTATCCGCGTTCTGCACCGCATGCACGACGGGACAACCCAACAGCTTCTTTAGCCTGTAGGCGTGCTCTACAGAACTAGCATACACAAGCGTTTGCCCATTCTCGGCCGCACTCAATGCCATGCTCGCAATCACCGCGTTGCGGAAGCTGTTGTTCCAATAAGCTTCCCGTAGAAACTGGACAGAGGCCGGGTTGTAGTCCGGGAAGCGGCTGACATCCACCTTCACCCACTCCACCTTGACCGGAACAATGTCCCCCGCGGCGACGGATTCCGCATGCGTGATCCGGCTGCGTAGCTCGCCGAAAGCGACCTTCAGCCAACCATCAGCCTGATCCGCTCGGCTGTCATGTTCCGCTGAGAACGCATAAGCACGGCGGCAGTTAACAGACAACAAAGAGTCAATTCTTGCCAGGGTACCGCACTCGTGCTTTTCATCCAGCAGCAACACGTCAAATTCCCGGTCACAGAAGTGTTGCAGCATCCCCACCGAACAAAGCAACACGCGACCGTTGTACTCATGTCGTCGATCGCTATGGTAAATTCCGACGTCGACTCTACCGTCCGCGATCATTTCTCTATACAGGTCGTCGAGTAACCCCTTACCACAAGTCGTCAAAACGATTCTTGCCTTATCGAATACCTCGCACAGCTTTCTCAGCATGAACGACTTGCCAGCGCCGGTGGAAAGCATGTACTGGGCGGTTGGCACCGTGGCGAGGTCTTTAACGATCATTTTCTGATCCTCTCGCCAACGTATCCGCTCGATCACATTCTTGTTAGGTAGCAGCCGCCTAAACCCCTGCATATCAAGCGGCTCAATATCGACCACGTACGGCTCGTATCCCGCCGACTTGAGTATCTCCTCGACCATCGCGTAAAGTCCGAAACCCATCACATACATCGGCCGCCCGTCTACCAGCTGCTCCTTAAAAAACGGTTCCGGTATAAACTCAACCATGAACTTGTTCCGCTCACGACTGCTTACTTTTCTTAGTACGGACAACCGCTTGACAAACGCTGCGTGCACCCGGTTGTCTTCCGGCCGGTACAGGCTGATCATATTGAAATACCGGTTGATGCGTATTTCTTTCGTGCTACTGGCCACAAAACTGCTTGAACTTTGCATGAAATTTTCCGTCTGGGTCGCAGTCACTAAATACAGAGTCGTCAAAGATGTCGGAGTGGAACTCCGACGAAGCCCAACTCGTTACCACCAGCTTTAACGCCGCCACGCCGGCGGCAGCTATGCCGATTTTAAACTCTCCGTAACAATCGATCATGTCGCTGGCAAATAACCCTGGGCGACGGACATAGGTCCCCCGGCCCAACGTCGCCGCCAGCAAATGATCACAGAACGTCGTAAGATTCTTATTGCCCTGGCTGTACCTAACAACCGCGTTGGCCAGCTCCAGACTTACGGACGTGCAAAACGCTTCGTTTGGTGAACCAACTGGCCAGACTTGATTGGCGATCGCCGCGGCGGAAAGGCCAAAGTCTTTCGCCTTGGACGCCGCGTATCGTATGTCGCCCAGAGCATTTACCACCACGTTAGCTGACGCTCGGTCACCGCCATTTAGCACTAGGTAACCGGTCGCACACACTGCTGGATGCGTCGCGTCCGGCCATACTCGGCCGCCAACGGGTAAACCTACAAGGCTCTCCACCAGCGACCTGCAAACGCCCATGGTTGGACCCTCGCAAGCTCGCCGCATCGGCCAATTGTCCCCGGCCTCCTCGTTGTTTGCGAACAGGTATAGACTGGATAGGTCGCCACCTTTGGCATAGTAATCTCGAATGAACCTGGCCAACAGCTTTGTCGGACGGCGGTTCACACCTACATAAACCTCATGACCACCACTGATGACGTCATCCAGGGATATAGAAACTTCGACGCCGTCCGTTCGATTAAACACTCCTTTTGGGTTGCGGCGAGTCGCCGCCGACTTTTCTACACTTACAAATGTTGTTTTGCGGCTTCTCAAGATTGCCTGAAACATGGTGCTAGCTCTCTCCTAAAGTTGAATCACGTGCGTAGCACAACGTGCCAACGCTTCGTGATGTGTGATGACTAAACCTTGCCTGTGTTTTCTAATCAGGTCGCCCGCCAGATAAGAAAACAGTTCCGCCACGGATACGACATGCTCGTCATCCAGATTCGACGTCGGTTCATCGAAACAAAAAAATGGTAACTGACCAGAAAATACATCTGCCCTGGCTAGCCAGAAGCTTATACCTAGGCAAAGCGACTGCCCCGTGGACAGCCGTTTGGCCCGTTCCACCGTCCCGTCGTTATGGGTCGCTAGAAACGAAAACTCCGCTGGATCGGCGACAACGCTGAACGGTACCGAAAGTTGCCCCAAGTACTCGTTAAGCTTCGCCGTTGTGCGGTGGAGCATACCAGCAACAACCCTCGCCGGTAGCCTGTCTCGCTTGAAAACATCCCGCGATCGTTTCAACGTTTCTACCCACTGCGATAACCGCTGCAGGCTTCGCCGCTGACGCCGCAAACGTCGTATTCGCCCCGCCGTCTCAAAGGCCTGCGTTCGCTTTACCGCGAGCTTTGACCGTTGCGAATTAAAGACGTCAATATGCTCCTCGTGCCTCGCCAACTGCAATTGAATTTGCTTAAGCGATGCTTCTGACTGCGGCTTACCGACGGCCGCAAGCGAAGCCGTATGCGAACTGATGTCCGTCTCGGCCGCCTCGATCCTAGCCTCCGCTGCCGCCTGCTGCGCTATCGCGGCTAACTTCGCCTGGCTCCATTTAACCGCGTCCGCCTTGTTTCGCTTCACCACCGCTCGCAGCTGTTCGACCTGTCCGGTGTCTTGCTTGCCCTGTCGGTCTGGTTTTACCAGTTGCAACAAGTCTGCCTTCGCATCCGCCAATGCTCGCTCCCGCACCGCAGCAGCCGTACGGTATAGGCTCTCCTGTGTCTCATACGTTTGCCAAGCTCGCGAGCATTCCTTCGCAACCGAAAGTTGCTGTTGAGCCTCCGCCAGCCGCGAGTTAAGAAACTCTAAATACGGCGGACTAGGTTTAAGCGTCCGTAAGCAAGTAGGACAGGTTATTTCCCTCCCGTCGTCGATTAACGTTAACGCCTCGTTTGTCTCTCTGATTCTTTCGTTCGCCAACGCAATAGACGTCGTAGCCTGTGCGTAGTCCATCGAAAGCCCTTGTGTCGGCTTGGGAGCTACCGGTCCCGGTTGCTCGATTCGAGCCTGCAGCTGCGACGATGCTTTCTGATAGCCTTGATACGCGAGATAATCTCGATGATTCTGCTCATGCATCCCGAGCGATGTCTGCGACTCCGTCAGCGCAGCGTCCGCCGCCTTCAATTCCCGCGAGGCCTTTGACAGCTCGACTCCATCAGTGGATACCTGCTTAGCCTTCCGTAGCCTGTCATTCGCTTTAGCCAGCTCAGCCTGGTACATCGAGAACCTCTCTTGCTGTACCAGCTTGTTGCGGCAAGACCGCTGTGTCTCTTCAGACAGTATGAAAGCCGCCAAGTCCGCATTAGCTGCCGTTAACTCGCGGATCGCCAACCTATGCTCTCCCCACGTCCGTAGCTCCAAATCGAGCTCTGCGGGGTCGTACTGCGACGCCAGTGCGGTATCCGCCGAGACCGCGTCTCGCAGATGTCGGTCGAGCTTGTCGACCACTTCCAGCCCGCACAACGACTGGATCAATTCCGCCCGGGATTCCTTGTTGCCAGAGGCTAGCTGAATCAGCTTGATGTAGTCGGCGAATAAGAAGTCCTTGAATACCTTCGGCTGAATACCCATCAAGCGAAACGCTTGCTCGGTAACGACGTTCTCTTTATTCGCAATCACGTCGCCGTTAAGCCGCAGCTCGGTGGTCGCGTTCGCTAACGCCCGTCTCAGGACAAGCATTCCGGCGTCCACCTCCCATTCAGTCTCGACGTAACTCGGCGACCCGGTCGGAAGGCTCCGGCAGATATTGTCCAGCTTGTTACCTTCCATGCCGCCAAAGTCATTGGTGACCGACGCACGGATCAGTTCCACTAGGTTGCTCTTGCCGGATCCGTTGCTTCCCCTTATCGCAGTGATGCCTGGCCCCAGATGGTGTTCGAGGGCTTCGTGCTGGCATGCGTATGCCAGTTTAAATCGCCGCAGTATCAACATTGCATGTACCTTTCCCTGTGTTGCTTGATAGTCTCAGCAGGCTTGATGCCCGGCTCGAGCAAGGCTTGCAATAAATCGGTCACCGGCGGGTCGCCCGCCGATTCCTGAGCGACAAATTCGCCCAACGAATAACTCACCTGAGTCTCCGCGATGTCGCCAGTCTCTTCGCTAATCTTAATCTTCGGCGGACGATAAAAAACGTGTGCGAAACTACCAACAACGTTGGTCACTCGTCGCTCAACGCCTGGGATACCCGAATGGTCTCGTAAAATAAAAATGGGCGTGATCAACTCGCTCGGCAAGTTCTGCACCATCGCTACCTGCGTGGCCTTTGCAATTGCCTCGGGTAGCTGCAGACACAACGAGTCCAACTCTGCGGCATCGTTTACCGTGTAACGCAGTACCGCCCTGGATCGAAGCCTCACCCAAGTGATGCTGTAGTCGTCGTACAGCACCGCAACGTAATGCGACGTCGGCTCGTTACTCTTGCACATGTGTGTCGCCCCAGGCGACAACACTCGCAGCGGTGATAACCCCTCCCTGCGTACCTTCTTATAGATGTGCTGATGCAGATCGCCGGTTACCACCAACTTGGCACCGCGGAAGTGTGTCAGCTGGCCTTCGCTGCCCTCTCCAGGCATCAACTCCGCCCAGGCTTGGTGACACAGGACAATATCCGCCTCGGCCGCCGCCTGTGCTTCACGTAAAAACCGCGATGGCATCCAAGACAGCCCCAGCACCGTCCTCCCTTTAATCGTCACGGGACGGTCCTTCGACATCGCCGGTGGACCGCCACAAGCATAAATCCAGTCCGGTTCGATATTGTCGTGGTTACCGTAGATATGCCGGACGTTTATTTCGGCAGCGAACGCATCGGCCATTCCGCTGCGAAGCACATTCACGGTGGCGCTGTTGGGTGTACCCGTATGCAGCGTCTCAACGACGTCGCCGCCCAGCCATAACTCGTTAATTTTCTTTTTCTTGGCTATCTCTAGAATCTGACTGAAGGCAAAAAAAGAGTCGCCCTGGATCGCAGGGCGACTCGGCCAAGTCAGACTTCGAAGATGTAAATCAGCCGCCACAATTGCAAGCGGAGTTTTCATCCGTTTTGGTCCTTAAGGTTTTTGTAACTGTGCGATCAACGCGGTCCGTAACTTGACCGGATCGTTGCCGCATTTTGCCACTGTCTTAGCAGACATCATTACCGACTCTGCGTACTGCAGTAACGTCGCCATGTCATTTACCGCCGCGATGGTCGCGATTATCTCTTCGTCGGTTTCTTCACTGCTATCGATCTCGTACTCCTCATCTTCGTACTCTTCTTCGACCTCGACCTCGATCTCCTCGTACTCTTCGCCGTCTGCTAGCTCTTCTTCGACCTCGACCTCGATCTCCTCATACTCTTCACCATCTGCTAGCTCCTCTTCGACCTCGACCTCGACCTCCTCATACTCTTCACCGTCTGCTAGCTCCTCATACTCTTCACCGTCTGCTAGCTCCTCATACTCTTCACCGTCTGCTAGCTCTTCTTCGACCTCGACCTCGACCTCCTCGTACTCTTCTTCGTCTGCTGGCTCCTCCTCCGCAGTCTCTTCGTCAGAATCAAATGGTGCCGTTTCGTCGTCGTCGTGCTCGGCAACCGCTGGTGACTCCTCCACGGCGTCCTCTACCTCTTCGTATTCACCGGCATCCGTAGCTCCGGCACTGGAATTCTCCCAGGCGGTGATCCCCACCTGCACCGCGGCAGCTACCAGCGACTCCACAGACGCCGCTCTGCTCGCCGCAAACGGCAGCATGTCCGCCGCTTCCGCCATCACCTCGACCGCCACCGGTACACCCTGTAGGGATTCCAGCTCGATCATTGCCATCGGAACGTAATCGCCAAGTAGCACCAGGATGGCTGGCATCCCCCCGGTGCGAATCGACACGTAAGTGCGTTCGATCTGTAATCCATCTGCGGACAACTTCACCACGGCGGTGAGTGCCTCCATCGGCACGTAATTGCGCAGAATTGTCTCAGCGAAATACGGATTCGGACTCGATCCGGTGCTGATCGCAATCCGCAGAACATGTTTAACGCAGTCCGCAGTCGCTAACTCGATAGGGGCGGCTTTACTAGCGTTGGTCGTCTTCTTCTTGGCCATGAAACATCTTTTGATAAAGGGGGTCTTTGCCTCGTCCGGCAACGGACGATCTCGGCGAGTATCCTAACAATTCCCGGCGAAGCTGACATCCTCTCCCGGAAAACAACAACAGCCGCCCAAACCTTGCGGCCAGGGCGGCTGTCCATAAACTATCGATTACTAGCTGATCGCTAGTCAGTACTGCTGCGCAGGCAACATGTCTGGCAGCAACCTCAGTTCAGTATTCACGAACCGTCGCGGATTCATCCGGTCTAGCCAAAATACGAGCTTGAACTGTAGCAAACCACCAAATTCGTCTGCCGCGTTGACGTAACCGTCGTATACGCCCAGCACTGATAGTTTGCGTGTTTGATGCGTGCCGAGCTCTTCGCAGATCAAGTCGACTAGGTAGTCGCCCCGCTCTACGGTGAACGTAGACACTCTGGGTTGGTTGACAGTGATCATTATATCTTTCCTTTTCTGGCTGCCACGATCGTCAGCGGGAACTCCTTGTCACACTCCGACAACGTCGCGGCTAGCCTGGGTTCATGTGTTTCCAAACTATTCGCCAATCTTCCCACTTTTGACAAGTGATCGGCCAACCGCATCAGAGGGTTCTGATTTCGTGGCACGTAGTGGGGAGCAACTTTCACGCCACGGCGAGCGGCCTCTAGTAACCCGCCGATTAGCATGGTGTGTTTGCCTGTATCAAGAGAACTGAGCGGATCGAGCGACGCTAGCTTGTCGACGACGTACCTGCTATCGCTTACTAGCTGGATTAACAGCCCGCCAGACTGTTCATTTTTGCGGGTTACCAAGAGGGCGTTTACTACCTCAAATACCGCCCGCAGCTCCGCTTCCTGGCTTGTGGTGCTCTCAATTCCACCCGTAAGAGTCCTGAATGCGGAATCGTGCGTACGGTAAACCGCCGCGTAGCCTCCCGCTTTACCGCGGGTGGAGCCGGAGCCGTCGGTAAACGCTAAAACGTCCCAACGAGCCACTCCTAGTGAGACCAGCAGATCCTTCAAAGAAGCGTGGGAATTATTTGGGACCTGAGATCGTAGTGACGTTGCTTTCATATTTTGTCGCTTTCCGTGTCACATCAGTGAGACACTTGTTCAATTATCGCTTCTTTTGATGCTTACCTTGTCGTCGCTGCGGCAAAACTCAGATAGCCTGCCGCGACAACGGCCAAGCGTAAGTCACCACAGCCGTTCGCCGAAAAACTTTTTAACCGGCATTAATGTGTCCACTGTGAAAGGAAGACAGGCTCGAAATTTAGCCCGTCGGAATTAAACTGTATCGCCTCGCCGATCAACGGTAGTCGGCTAGGTAACTTACGCACCACGCCCGATGCACCCATGAGACGGCATAGCGAAGACCGCGACAACGTCGCAGCCAGGTCGTACGCTTGAATCACCTGTCGCGGATTCCATACCGGCTTAATGTGTCTAGCCAGGTATGCGATCAAATTGGCCTCATGCTCTGCATCCTCGAGCTCAAGTTTCTCCCGCTTAAGCTTCATATCCATTTGCCGATGATCGCTGTACTGTGCGGACACCCACAGCTGCTCTAGCATCGCGGCGATGTCTTTAGCAACAGCGCGGTCATGTACACCTAGCAAAATGTGAAGGTGCATCTTGTCGCCGTGCGACATCCGAAAGCCGCCAGGAGCAGTAAACTTGGCAGCCGGTTGCAAATGTGACGACAGCATCACCGGACCAAGCACCTCTCGCTTAGTTACTCCGCTGTTGTTATGCCGCGTTCGGTACCACTCTAACCGCTGCCCAAAACGACTTATGACGTCGGCGACTACCGAGAGCGATAACTCAGGCTTCGCCTCTGGATGCAGCACAAATGATAATAGGCGTGTTTTTACCCCTTGCCGGGAAGAGAACGCAGCCACCGCCTCGCTGAATCGCTCCTGGGTGTAGCGGCTACGAATCACGTGACAATTAGCGCACAAGCGAGTCTGCCGGCAAAACATGGACGACTGGTAATAATCGCCCTTACGCTGTAGTAGCCGATGGCAACTTCGCAAACGAGCGGCAATGTCGGCATCCCTGTCCTGCATGAAGTCTGCCACGCGGTGATTACGAATGTTGTTTTCTCTAATGGTCTCCCTAGCTAACGAATTACTAAAAACCTCGGCCTGTTGCCTGCCGATAATCGCAGAAAAATCAGGTAACACCACTGGATCGGGCGGAGGTACCGGCGGTAGAATAGTAGGTGACATGGGCGGCTTCCCGTGTTGTCTTCGGCCGGTCGCTGTCTGTCCAACAGCGGCCGGCTTTTTTCTTGTTCGGTCAGCACTCTAGCTGATAGTTCTCCTGCAATCGAGCGGCCTGACTTTCCGCCCAGGCTAGAAACAGTTGCAGCCGTCTTTGATCGTCGCTTGCGTGTTGCGACAGTGACACCATCTGCCTCAACTCGTAGACGAGTTGTAAGTAGCAACCATGGTATCGCTGCTCCGCAGTGACCTGCGTTGGTGTCCGGACGGCAAACGGTACGTTTCCCGCTGTTGCGATCGCGTAACACATGCTCGATTTACCCGCATGCCATCGCTCGCAGAGATGAACCCACTTACCCGGCACGGCGATACTGCCGGCCTCGATGTAGTCGGTGGTCAAGTTAGCCTTTAATCTCCCGGTAAGTGCGATGGCTGTGCGACGATGACCTCAAGCAAATCACCACGGATGGCATCCATCTCGATGATCACCTGTTTCAACTTGTCGAATAAATCCGCGGAGAGCTTGACCTCCTTATACTGTGGACGACGTAGTTTATCGATGGCGATCACCGCGTCTAACAGGTTCTCCATATCCGCATCGGCAACACGACTGAAGAACCGCGGCTTGCTCGTTGGCGTTGCCTGGTAGCCTTTGTACTTTCGCTTCTCTCGCCTAGCTCTATCTAAGTCCGCCAAGCTAGGCCTCAACTGTTTGCCAGGTTTGGCCGGTTTGGCCGGTTTGGCCGGTTTGGCGGACTTGCCCGGTTTAACTGCCTTGGCCGGCTCGGACACAGGCAGCTCCTCAGCTAAAGCTACCACCTCCGCCGCGGGTTCAGGTTCGGCCTCCGCTACCACCTCCGCCGCGGGTTCAGGTTCAGGGTTGGCTACCACCTCCGCCGCGGGTTCAGGTTCGGCCTCCGCTACCACCTCCGCCGCGGGTGCAGGTTCAGGGTTGGCTACCGTCTCTGCCGCATCGGCCGCGTTCGGCTCATCACGTGGCATACTCTGCTCAGCAGTCATTAATTCCGGTCGTACAACCGTAATCGCGACCTGCGAAAACTTGTAGTTACCGTTCATAGCGTCCAAGTACGCAGGTAGCGGCTTGCCATCAAACCAAAACTCGCAACGGTAACGCTTCGCAAACTCGCCAGCCAGCGTCATCAACGAGTTCAATTGAGTATGCTCGTCGACACAGAACGCCGGTAGAACCACCGTGTCTAGCCGCTCTCGGCTGCCTTGGCGGTGATAAGCCTCGACCAAGTCACCCCAAAGCGTGGCGAAGTCGTAGATTGAAACCGGTGTGTTAGTTTGTCCTAGCGTTGTAAACGGTTCTCGTTTTGTCGTCGAGTTGTGTTTCGCAATCGATCGTGGCTTACTTGCTGTAGAATAAGTTGAAAATGTCATTTAAATTTCACTGGGTTGGGGGGTTTAACTGATCATCGGCGACAAAATCGATTTTGTCGCCGCTAAGGTGAAATGGATACTAAGCATCGAATACCCATTCGCCTGTGGCTAGCTTTCGCAGCATCGTAATGGCCATTTCAGCGTCGATTGTCGCCAGCAGCTCGGCATCTGCCACCGCCTCTTCGGTAATGCCTAGTTCGGCTGCGTACATTTCCCACACGCTAAGCAGTGGATATACGGCATCCGAGTAATAAAGCGATAGCCGCTGGACACTGCTAAGCGGCAAATACTCCTGTAGCGACTTGCCATCCTTTGCCGCGATAGCTTCGGCAGTTCCGCCGATACAAGCAGCGGTGCCGCAATAGCCTTCATCGACGAGGATATCTTCACTAGCCTCGTAACCCACTCGCGACAAATCGTCCGCAAACTCATACGGTATGTCGAGCCAATACCGCATGTCGAACCGTTCGCGGTGTTTTTCGATCTGATCCGCTATCTCATTGAACTGGGCAGCGTAAGGTGACGGTGTCATGGTCTTTTCCGCGTTTGTCATTGATCGCTCCCGTTGTCGCATTCTTCGCATTCTTCGCATTCACACGCATCGTCGGTTGTCATCGTGGCATCCCGTATGGGTCGTCTTCGTTGGCCGGCGACTTAAGTCCGCTAAGTCCGGTAACGATTTCACAGACATCCGACTCGCGAATCAGCAAACCGTTCTCGTTGATCTCGCAGATGTGTGAGTCGTACTTGTGGCCGTCTTCGATGTAGACGTAGCTGATACGCAAGCGTTCGTTGAATTCTTCCAGGTGCATTTCCGTTCCGTTGGATAGTACGACCCTGTGCCGCTTGTCGATCGGCGGCGTCGGCCGTTCTGCCTCCTCGGGCTTCGCCGTTGCGGGCGGCGGTGTTGGCTCCACAAGCGAACAGTACAAACACGGCACCTCACCGGTAGCGACGCCATCACCCGCGGTGTGGCTCGTTTTTCCGTTTGGCCAGAACCGCACGTTGCCGTCTAAGTAAATACTGAAGTGACGTTTTACCGCGGTCAAACCATCAGGTTTTACCCAGATCGGTGTATCCAGCACGACCTTCGACCAATCGACCGGTGCGGCCGGCTGTTCCTGTGTAGGCCACTGGAACCCGTCGGCGAGGAACAGTGTGGGGCGTAAATGAGCTCCACATACCCTGCCGTCCGCTCGATAGCGATGGATCATGCTTTTGTTTCTGCCGATATTCACCACGACCGAATACGGGTGCAGTGAGTCAATTTTCGCGATCTCGCCTGGTCCGTAGACGGTTTCTACTTTTGTGCCGAGTGGCGACTTTGTAAAATCAATCCCCATTTACTGGTCCTTTTTTAGTTTGGTTCGTTAAGTCGTTAACGCTCAGTTGTCGCCGCAGCCGTCACCGACCTCATGCTCGTAGTGTGCTCTCGCGTCCGCCAACGCCGCTTCAAAAATGCCTTCGCTTAGCGTCGCGGCGTAGTGCATCAAGTCGCACAACAAGTCCGCTAGAATCGTCTCCGGCTCCGTCTCCTGGTCCATTCCGGTCTCGTCAGCAAACGTCTCCATGACGTTCTCCGCCCACTGGGCCCGGTCTTCGTTAGTTACCATGGTGCGGTTGTCTCCGTAGTAGCTACACGGCGGTTGCTCTCTAGGGCGCTGCTGAGGTCGATCACGTGCGTCGGATCTGCGTCGTTAATGTCTGCCCACACAATCAACCGAAGCGAGCCTTCGTACCTCTCCAGGTAAATGATCTCGCCGCAGCCTGATTCTAACTCGTTCAACCCGTGCTCCTCCAGGTCCAACGTGATATGGTCTCGCCATACGCGTACGCACACGGGCGAGACATACAGCTGATCCTCCGCTGCATCTCGCAGCGATACCGACAAACTAACCGGTGTTTCTTGCGTTTCCATTGTCAATCCCTTTCGTCAGAGGTTACGATTGCGAAGTCTTCTTGGGCTTTTTCCAGTTTCGCTAGCTGATCCTGCTCGGCCAGCTGGGCTTTAGTGATCTTGCGTCCGTGCCGCTTTAATACCGACGGAACGAATTTCACCATCTTCGCTGCGAAGGTGGCGATTTTGTGCGCGTGGTCGTGGAACTCTTCGTAGAACTCCTGACCATGGTCGTGCTCATCCATGTCTGGATCGCAGTGACACATTTCGTGCAGCAAAACAGATGCGAGTTTTCCAAAGTCAGTCGCGTTGAAACTTAGCTTGGCTAGGTAGGACCGGTTGATCGCGATGTATGTATTCGCGTCAGTCCATCCAATAGCGGAACCGCTTTTGCCAATACACAAGTTGCGGTAACTTGCCTTGCTATCGCTAACGGACAAACAGAAACGGGTTTCGCTTATCATGTCAAGCCAAATCTTCTCCCTTATATTATGGTCTTTCTCTAGCAACAATTCATGTTCATCGCTGATCGTGGCTGCCAGTTCGTCGAAGTCTAAGACGGTCAGCCGCGAGTACAGATAGCTTTCAGCAGACTTGTCCAGCACCCGCAGCAGCTCACCTGCATCCTCGACGTGGAACCTTCGCAGTGTTTCTTCCGCGATCACGAAAGCTAAGTTCTGGCGGTGGATTGTGTCGCCCTTCCGGTTGCCTTTAGCCGCGACGGTAACCCGCTGACACCCTTGCAATTGCCACGGCTTGTAATGCCTGCCGGTTACCGCTGTGATCGTCCGCGATTCTCTAAAATCGTCCCACATCGTCGACTTACCGAGCAAGCGATCGACCAGGCGTTGTCGTTCGCCGTCGTTGAGCGACTTTTTCTTAGGTAGCTCCTTACCCGCCTGGTCGTCGATATTTGCTTTCACGATCCGCCATACGGGGCAGTCGCTCTGAATATCATTGCGGGCAAAGTTCACGCGAACTTGTTGCCGCGATACGACCTCGCCGCCGACACCGTACTTCCAGCCAGGCACAGTCATGACATGGATACCGAGATTGTAAATCGCCAGCCCACTGCCGGTACCGGGATGCAGCTTGACGTACGCCTGCTCCGTGATGTAATCCCACTTGCAGGTGGCCGGATCTTTGGACACCTGCCGCCCGTTGATCAACACCGGGATCGGACAATACTTGACCCAGTTTTCCAGCTCGCGGACGCACTCGTTGAGATCCGACGGAAGCAGCTTGTCGTAGAGATAGACCGCGATTACGCATCCCGCGTGGTGCGATTGATCCGTGTGCAGCTGGTAGTCCAGCCCGTCTTTCTTGATGTCGATGATCATCTCGAACTCGCCGGTACGCCAGCAATTAACGCCGGCGGCGAGTAGCTGACCGCGGCCCATACGGAACGAGCCATAGGTTTTGTTTTCCGACTCTTCGTGCGGCTGTCCGAAAGTCTCGAACCACAGTTCGATTTCCTGCAGGCTGCGAAAGCCTTGTCCGTCGTCGACAATCAGAACTTTGTTGTTCTCGATCGTAAGGCGGCAGTAAGTCGCTCCCGCGTCGACGGAATTCATCACCGCTTCGAGGCAGCTCTTGCTGAGTGAACCAGCTTGCCGCTGAATCACGTCCATCAGCAAATGCGGGTGAAGTCCGAACTTGCGGGTCTGCGTCGTAGACATATTTTTCCTGGTGGTTAATGAAAGAAGCGGCGACAAAATCGATTTTGTCGCCGCTAGAGGTGAGGATGGGTTGTAAATTAGCAAGAGCTACCGAGCGAACTTCTCGCCGGGATGCTCGTCCGGCGTGGTGGCCCCAATGATTAACGCGTCGGTTTCGATCATCCAAGCGAGGTCCATATCGCCCAGCTCTCCTTTGTCCGCCGCACAGTGCAGCCGCTGCAGGAGTACCGCCGCGTCAAGCAGCCGGCGGACGTCTTCCACTTGGATGCGTACTGCATCGTGGTCGGCCAGTGGTTCAATCATCTCCGCGACGCGGGACCTACTGATCTCTAACATGAGTATCTCTTTTTGCTCTGGGTTAAGTGGCCAGGTCGAAACGCTGGCTACGTATTAGTCGTTTTCTCTTTGATGTAATCGATCGCTTCCTGCTCCGTGTCGAATTGCTCGCAATCGCTAGCCCCGATCGCTTCATTAACGCCGTGCAGAAACGCGTTCATTTCTGTAGGCGTTTCAAACTCGTACGTGTACGGGTGGTCGCCATCTTCGTAGTCGCTACCCCACGCGAACCACACGGTTTGCGGTTCCAGTTTCACTGCCGACAGCTTGAACGCATCAACGACGATCTGGCATGCAGCCGTCTTTACTTCGTCGACGTACTCGACTTGACCGAAATGAGAATCCAGCAAGCAAATCAAGTCGTTCTGTATTCGCTCGCTTACCTCCAGCCTAGAAAGCCTTGCCGGCTCGGCCGTCGCGTCGCTGGCTGTTTCCGTAGCGATGCGCGGCGTGTCGCTGGGCTGCTCCACGGGCGGAGCTGTATTCTCGGCTAATTCCTCCGACTCTTCTCGCCACTTTTCGATCAGCGGAGCAAGCTGCTCCGCTTCGTACCAGCTGTCATTGATGTACATGCCGGTCTGAGATTTTTCTTGGTCAAAGATATGCGATTCTATCGCGTCGTCTTCTTCGGAAGATTCTTCTAAGACGACGGCTTTAAGTAGCTCCATGTCGTCGATTACCGCGGCCTCCCAGTAGTTGCTGTACATGTTTGCGTAGTCATCGTACATGCGGTAGCCATGGCTCACGTCGCCTGTAGCTGGGTTGTTGAACGTAGTGGTTGCCAACCATAAACGGTTTGACATGTTTGTCCTTGTTGTAGGTTTTGATTGGGACTAAGAGTTCACACCTTGGCGGTGGAATTTATCGTAGAGGTCTCCCCAGTTCGTGTGCGGAAATCGTTCGACGACACTGGCTATATCTTGCACGCTGGCTGTGGAAGGCGGATCCCTCTGCATATTGACCTGATG